>Ga0210122_1000049_pt1 | contig 30768 bp, 26 predicted proteins | sample Muzzi_CordB_D2_FD_185530 | JGI IMG/M metagenome (GOLD analysis project Ga0210122, IMG submission 185530) | Wetland microbial communities from San Francisco Bay, California, USA, that impact long-term carbon sequestration - Muzzi_CordB_D2 (SPAdes) | ecosystem: Environmental > Aquatic > Marine >... | reverse complement strand
CCGCACAAAATTTTTTAGGCGCAAATCATGATCTTTGGGAAATAAACGAAGAAAAAGAATATCTTGAAGAGAAAAAGTTTAAGGCTAAGCCATTTGATTCTGAAAACGGTTTTATTCGAACTTTTTCCAGAATGGATAAGCTTGCCATGGCCACCGCTGTTGGATCTGTTTCCGGACTCCTTTTTTTCTTGTCGACAATTTGGTTGGTCCTAAAAGGTGGTGACGTCGTGAGTCCAAGTTTAGATCTTCTCAGTCAGTTTTTTATAGGCTATACTGTAACAGTAAGTGGAGCCTTTAAGGCTTTTGGTTATGTATTCATTTGGGGCTTTCTGTTTGGCTGGCTGTTTGCATATCTTCGAAATCTTCTCCTTGCCTTTTTCATCTACCGCGTTAAGAAAAAAACTGAAATATTAACCCTTTTAGATTTTTTTGATCATTTTTAAGTCGTTAAAGGATGTGAAAAAATATGCATATGGATACAAAGGACAAAATAAATGCAACAAATGAAGAAAGACTGTTTAGCGGCGTACTCTGGCTCAATGTAAAGATACTTGGATTATCTTTAGGGCTGTTATGCGGCTTAGTAATATTCATTGCAACCAACTGGCTTGTCATCAAAGGGGGCATAGTGGTAGGTCCACACTTACAGTTGTTAAGTCAGTATTTTATTGGTTATAGGGTTTCTTTTTTCGGAAGCCTTATCGGGTTTGCTTATGGTTTTACAGTGGGTACCGTAAGCGGATCTTTGATCGGATGGATCTACAATAGAATAACAACATTCAGGAATTAATGAGATATCATACTTTTTAAATTGACAGGAAATAACCTTATGAATTTGATTATTAATTTTACTCCAACAGGAATGATTCCAACCAAGGACATGACACATCATGTGCCGATAAGTGTTAGCGAGATCCTTGAGGATGTGCATGAAGCTTTTGAACTCGGCATTACGATGGTACATCTTCATGCTCGCGATGAATCTACCGGTGAACCGACATACAGGTCAGAAGTCTATCGTCGTATCATAGAGGGCATCCGAAAATTTTCAAAAGACCTGGTTATATGCGTCTCTTTGAGCGGACGGACATTCAAAGAATTCGAAAAGCGAGCCGAACCGCTCAGGATTGATGGGCACCTGAAACCTGACATGGGGAGTCTGACGTTAAGCTCGGTTAACTTCAACCGGGAAGAGAGTGTGAATTCTCCTAAAATGATTCAGTTGCTGGCCAAAGAAATGAAACAAAGAGGAATTCTGGCAGAACTGGAAGCATTTGATTCGGGAATGATTAACTATGCTAAATATCTTGACAATAAAGGATTTCTTGAAGCACCCCATTATTTTAACCTGCTTCTCGGGAACATCGCTTGCGCTCAGGCAGACTTGCTTCATCTGGGCGTCATGGTCCGCGACTTACCGCCGCACTCATTCTGGAGTGTTGCTGGAATCGGAAATACTCAACTCATGATGAATTCGACTGCCATCGCCTCCGGGGGAGGGGTAAGAGTTGGTCTGGAAGATAACATTTGGTATGATCATAAACGCACCAGACTTGCCCGAAATATAGATCTTATTCGCCGCATACATACAATAGCCGATGCTAATGAAAGGAAGATCATGCCTCCGTCTGAATTAAGAACATTACTCAATCTGGAAAATGGCCACGGAAAGTATGGCAGAAAATATATAGAAGATGATTTGAATATAGAGTCCATTATAAAGTCCGATAGCATATAATTGATAAAGACAGCTGAAAGAAACTGTTATGACCTTTGATGATTATGAAATAAGGCCTTATTGCTCCGAATTTTTTCCACAGGTTGTCGATCTGCTGCAATATCTTTTAGGCAGCGATCACAATAACAATATATCCTATTTTAAATGGAAGTATGATGACAACCCTTACACTGAATCCCCACTCGGGGCTATGGCCTTACATAAAGGAAAGGTTGTCGGCTTCAGGGGGTATTTTGCCACCCGATTTCAAATTAAAGGAAAAAACGACAAGATCATCTCATTATGTCCGGGAGATACCTGTGTTCACCCGAACCACCGCCGAAAAGGATTGTCTGTGGCCATGGGAAACAGGGCTTCTGAAGAATACACAGGGAAGTACCCTTTTTTTTTAAACCTGACTTCCAACAAAATTTCTTTACCCGGTTATCTGAGGATGGGCTTTCTTCCCCTTGCTTCAAAAATATATCTGACAAGATGCAGCATGGCTGGACTGGTTAAGTTCTCATTCAATGCTAAGAGACAATTTAAAGGGATTACCCCTAAGATTCAATTCGGAACATTTGAAGATATCATCGTTTCACAGCAGCCTATACCTAAAGAGATGCATGTTTTAATTGAAGGACAGGACGTTAGCCCTGATAATATAACATTGTACCAGGATGAAGACTTTTTCAAATGGCGCTTTGCAAACAAACACAATAAGTACGTATTTCTGTATCGAATAAAAAGCGAGGTTATAACCGGATATGTTGTCATCCAGGTGTCACCGAACAATCGACGAGGTTACATTGTAGACTATGCACAACGGGATGAAACTTCCATCGAAAAAATACTTAAATTTATTATAAAAGCCAGGTATTTTGATGTTCTTTCTATCTATTATTTCAGTCTGACCGATAATATTAAACATAAAGTACAGGATCTTGGTTTTAAAAAAGTCAGTTTGTTTCGGACCATTGAAAGAAGAATTGATGGTGAGTTGCCACTGCTGATACGTCCGGTTAAACACAAATATAGCGACAGCGACTTTTTTGTTGAAGGGTTAGATTTACGTAAAATCGAAAACTGGCATATCAAAGGAATTTGCTCTGATAGTGCTTAAACCATCGCCATATTTCCATTGAACCGAATTAACCTATTATTTTCTTATTGTTTTATTATAACACTTTCAGCATAGTTAGCTCATAAAGACCATAATATCAAAATAGGTTGCTAGCGATTTAATCCAATAACATTACTTTATATGCCAAGATCCTATAAACAAAAAATGATAACATTACGTCACAAAATAAATTTTTTGCATGGATTGCTTTCAGGTGATGCTGCTAAAATGGGCCCCTTTATTGTTGATATTGGTCTAACCACTCGTTGTAACTTGCATTGTTTGGGATGTCCTTATCATTCCCCGAGCGCAAAAGAAGATACTTTATTACCTCTACCCCGTAATCGAACCGTGCCTGACATTCCACTTGATTCGCTTAAACAGCTATGCAGCGATCTTAAAAAATTAAATACATACAGCATAAATATTACGGGTGCAGGGGAACCCATGCTGCATACCGATATCACCGATTTTGTTTACACAGCCAAAGCCTCCGGTCTTCATATTAATCTTTTTACCAATGGAACTCTGCTTGATGAGGCGTCAATAGAGTCCTTTATAGATGCAAAAATGGATAACATCAGGGTGAGTCTATGGGCAACCTCCACAGAAGAGTATAAACTGAATTATCCTGGTACAAATACCGCCTTTTTTAAAAAAGTTTTGAATAATATGAAACTCATCACAAGGTTAAAAGAAGAGCGAAAAATTAAGCTTCCCAATCTCACCATATTTAATGTGGTTGGAAGTAATAATCTTCAATCCATCGATGCAATGGTGGATTTGGCTCATGAAGTTGGATGTAACAGACTCTTCTTTCATCCGTTAGTAAACCACAGAGAGGCATTGACTCCATATGCTCTTTCAAAAGACGAAAAAAAATTGTTTGCAATTTCTTTGCGACAAGCCAAAAAGCGATTGAATGCCTTTTCTATAGATCATAATATTAATAATATTCTCTTTCTCTTAAAACAAAAGAAAAATGCATGGTTGAAAATTCCCTGCTATGTTTCATGGTATCATTCAAAAGTAATGTCAGACGGATCTGTTCGCCCTTGCCCGCCATGTGACCTGACTTTTGGAAATCTTTATGAAAAACCATTTCGTGAAATCTGGAATGGACCGGAAATTAGAGCCTTTCGCAGACAGACTTTTACTCGTAAAGGGCTTGTATCCGTTGGAGAATACTGTAATTGCAGCTCATGCTGTCACAATTATTTAAATTTATTAGTTAACCGGTTTTTTAAATGGTTCCATCCTTTTGCATCAATTAAAAGGATGAAAAACAGCCAATTAAATTTTACTCGATACTCCGACGAAAGTTTTGATAAATTTTCGGATTAATTTGGGTATGTAAAAAAGAGGATGCTCTGCCCCAATGAAGTCATTTTTACCAGTTTTGACCATCCATGATGTTGATGACCGACCATCTGCGATTTCCCTATCACCAAGAGTGTTCAGTCGGGGAATAGCCAAACTTTATTCAAGTGGTTATCGGACGCTGAGTCAAATGGAAGTGGTAGATATTTTCAACCGCGGTGCGCTATTCCCGGATCGTTGCTTCGGGGTTACATTTGATGACGGTTACCAGAGTATATATACAAAAGCCTTTTCGATATTGCAGCGTTATGGCATGTTAGCAACAGTTTTTCTCACAGTAGAAGAAAGGGATACAGCAAGGCCAACGGATCGCTTGCCTTCTCTTAACGGACGTTCAATGTTGAACTGGAATGAGATATATGAAATGCACCGATGGGGGATTGAATTTGGCGCTCATACATGTACTCATCCGGACCTAACACTTATACCTCATCATCTTGTGAAAAAAGAGGTTTGTGACTCAAAGGTAATCATTGAGGATGCCCTGGGTACGCCGGTTTCTTGCTTTGCTTATCCTTATGGGCGCTATAACCATCGGGTACGTAATATTGTTCAAGAGCATTATTCATGCGCCTACTCCGACAAATTTGGTCTGATTAACAAATGCAGTGATCTCTATGCTTTTGAACGTGTAGATGCTTACTATCTTCGAACCGATCGATTGTTTCAGATAATGTTAACCAGACTTTTCCCATGGTATGTATTGGCGCGCAGCATCCCCCGCAGTATCCGCCGCGCGTTTCAACACAGCTCAGGCAAACGATGAATCGACCTTTACGCTTTTGTATGATCACAACGTTCTATCCTCCTTACAATTTCGGAGGGGATGGTTTGTTTGTACACCAACTCTCAAATGAACTGGCAGTCCGGGGACACTCGGTAGACGTCATCCATTGCATTGATTCGTACCGCCTTTTGGCACGCAAAAATCCAGAGGCGACCTATGCTGATCATTCCAATGTTATCATACACGGACTTAAAAGCCCCCTTGGTTTTCTTTCTCCTCTGGCTACCCACCAGACGGGATTTTCTTTCTTTAAATCAGCAAGCATCCGACAGATTCTGGAAAAAGGCTTTGATGTCATCCATTATCATAACCCCTCTCTTGTGGGTGGCCCAAAAATACTAGGATATGGGAAAGGTATTAAGCTCTACACGATGCATGAATACTGGCTGGTCTGCCCTACACATACGATGTTCCGATTCAATCGAGCTGTTTGCTTTAATCCAAAATGTTTTCGATGCATCCTGACATATAAGCGTCCGCCACAGTTGTGGCGGTATTCCGGCTTTTTAAATGATTTTTTCAAGCATGTGGATGCCTTTATCGCACCGAGCCGTTCCTGCAAACAAATACATTATCGAATGGGGATGGACCTTCCCATCGTCCATTTACCTCATTTTGTTGTTTCAACGAATTCCGGTTTGTCAGGTTTTGAGGAGTCGATTGGCGATTTGCCGGATAGTCCGTTTTTTCTTTTTGTCGGTCGCCTGGAAAAGCTTAAAGGCCTTCAGACACTTATTCCCGTTTTCCGTCGGTATCTCAAAGCACAACTGCTGATTGCCGGTACAGGAAATTATGAGCCTTTGTTGCGTCAGTTGGCCGGAAACAGCAATAACATTCGGTTTTTGGGTCACCTATCCCACCAGGAACTGCATACTTTTTACCGACATGCAACAGCTTTATTGGTTCCTTCTGTGTGTATGGAAATTTTTGGCTTGGTGCTCTTGGAGGCCTTTAGGGAAAAAACGCCGGCTGTTGTCAAAAATTTGGGCAGTCTGCCGGAATTAATCAAAGAAAGTGGTGGAGGATGTATCTATAACACAGAAAACGAGTTGATCGCCGTCATGGACCGGTTGCTTGCTGATCCGTCATACCGGAATAATTTAGGGGGTCGCGGATATGAGGCTTACAAACAGAAATGGACGGAAGATGCTCATCTGAAGCGTTACTTTGATCTGATTAATGACATAAAAATTAATCGTAAATAATCTTCGCCCTTTTAATGATAACGAAGGTTTTAATTATTTTTCAGATATCAATAGCGTTCAATAATTGCTTGGTGTCGTGCTATTATTTTTTGTCTTAGATAAGCTGGATGATAATAGTATTATGAAATTTTGCAAAGCACTATATTGTGCTCTTTATTCGTTTCGTTAATAAAAGTGTAAGGAGTTATTTTCCCATGCGCAAATCATATGATTTGCCACAGAATAATATTGTTTCCACCCAAGGACCAAGTCATGGTATTCACATTACCGTTGGCACGCTGCAAGGTTTTGCAGCCTCATCCTTATGTCTTCCCACTGGCATTCTGACAGCAGCTTTCCTCAGCAGAATGCTGGGTCCAGTGAACTACGGAGACTTAACCGTTGCGTCTTCTATTGTTGTCTGGATCGAGGGCACCATTACTATGGGATTCAGTCGGGCAGCCGTGAAGTTCGTGGCCGAGACTGAAGACTGGCGTTCCGTTTCGTCTCGGTTTTTACAAGTTCAACTTATGGTCAGTTTAGGAGCAGCTTTTTTTCTGGCGCTTGTTGCTCCGACCCTTGCTTCATGGCTTGACTCGGCTGAACTGTCAACTTATCTTCGTCTTTTTTCGCTGGGCATTCCTTTCTCTGCTCTTATTAGTATTCATCAATCGATTCTGGTCGGTCGTGGATTTTTTGGAAGTCGGGCGTTTCTGATCGCTACTTTCTGGCTGAGCCGTATGGTATTAATTTTCCTGTTTGTCGGGTTATGGCCCTTAGTGACCAGTGCGATTATGGCAGTCATCATCTCTTATTTTTTGGTGTTTATTGGATCTCGTTTTTTTGTCAACCCGACCCTGACAGGAAAATCTGATCTTTCCTTTAACAATCTATGGGATTTCGCGTTACCTCTTTTTTTCTATGCTATCGGAATAAGTCTTTTCAACCGGATGGATCTTTTTTTTGTAAAAGGGTTGGCGGAAACGCCGCAGGCTGCTGGATTTTATGGTGCAGCGCAAAATCTCACTATTGTACCTTCTTTGTTCATGGCATCGCTCTCTCCTTTACTGTTGTCAAAGCTCACTCAGCTTTGCGCGCAAGATCAAAGAGAATCTGCTAAGGAAATGATCCAAAAAGCGTTTCGTCTAACATTCAGTTTATTGCCGTTTGCAGGGATGGCTGCCGGCGCAGCCACAGAAGTAGTGGTAATGATATATGGACAGTCATTTTTTTCCGCTGGGCAGATATTGGCAATTCTTATATTTGCTGCTCTGGGAGTATCCATGATTGTGGTTTCTTCATCAGCGCTTATTGCAGCAGATCGACCTAAATTGACCTTTTACCTGATATTGCCGATTGTGGTATTGGCGTTTGGGGCTCATTTTATAATAATTCCCCGTTTTGGATACATAGGAGCTGCTTGCGTTACGACTGGTCTTGCCTGGTTTGGGGCCTGTTGTTGTATGCTTGCCGTATACAAGGTTTGGGGAGTTCGATTGCCTGTCTCGACAATTGTACGAAGTACTATAATCTGTGTACTTGCTTTTGCCTTTGCTTTTAAATGGCAAACTCCCGGCCCTCTACTTTTCTTAAAGCTGCCTTTAATATCGATGCTTATTATCGTTACTACTACATTACTTGGCGAATTCAGTGGCGATGAGATTGCTTTTATTCGCTCAATTTTCGGCTGGCGGACACGGATGAATCAAATTAAAGGAAAATTGAAATAGAATAAAAATTTTTAACATGAACAGCGTTCTGTCTGAAGAATGGTTTTGCAATCAATCGTTTATTAGAATGCAAACACTGTTATCAAAAAAAGACGAATAAACAAACTTTAGCCATGGCTTCTTTTCGAAAGAAAATACAATTAATTCGTGGCCTGTTTAACAGACAAGTCGCCAAGACCGGACCCTTTGTTGTAACGTGGGATATCGTGGGCCGCTGCAACCTTCAGTGTATTGGTTGTCCGTATCATACACCCTTGAGATCCCATAATTCATCTGCTCCCGATTTTCCCTTCGAAGTATTTACGCGCTTGTGCGACGAGTTAAAGGACCTTGATACGTGTTCATTGGTGTTGCAGGGGTCGGGAGAACCCTTTTTGCATCCGGATCTGTTTCGGATGATTCAAACAGCTAAAGCAAATGGTTTTGAAGTTGTTATTTTGACCAATGGAACATTTCTCGATCGGGACTGGTGCAAACGACTTTTAGAATCCAAACCCGACACCCTAAAAGTGAGTTTGTGGGCCACTTCTCCAAGTGAGTTCGAACAGAATTATCCGGGTACGCCAAGGCGTATGTTCTCCCGAATCACGGACGGTTTGAACACCCTTTCTGATCTTAAAGAAATCGAGGGAGCCTCCATCCCCGAAACTATTCTCTATTTTGTCATAAACCGAAATAATTATAAAAGTGTTAATAGCGCGGTGGATTTGGCGCTAAATACCGGTTGCGATGGACTCCATTTTTCTATAATGCACGATTCATCCGGAAGAGTGGATTCTTTAATGCTTGACGAAGAAGAAACACACCGTCTTGATGATGATTTGAAACAGATCGAAAAACGACTGAATCACTTTAATTTGACCAACAATATCGATAGAATCCGGTTCAGATATCAGATCGGGGAATTTGTTCTGAACCATATCCCATGCTATATTAACTGGTTCCATGTCCGCATTCGATTAGATGGGCACGTATTTCCCTGTATTCGATGTGCTCCCGAAATGGATTTTGGCAATGTCCACACGCAGTCCTTTGAGGAAATCTGGAATGGAAAGACCAGCCGTGCGTTTCGCCAGCTTACAATGAAGCGTCAGACCGGCTCAAAAATCACGGAGACATGTGACTGCAGATACTGCTGCTTTGTGTCTGACAATATGCGTATCCATCGGATTTTTCGCTTTATCAGGCCATTTGTACAAAAAGCCTGAAATCAAAGAGTTGGAGGTCTTATGCTAAAGGCTATGTTACTCAATCAAGACTTTTGGTAAAAGTCGTAAACAACAATTTCAAAAGCAGGATATATCTCAATCAGTTTTTAAAATCGTTACCGCTTCTTACGGTGGGAATCATTTGCTGGTCAATGGGTGAGGCCGTCGGTTATATTGAAGGCAAAGGAAATTAAGACGTTAACAACCAATAAGTTTCGAATAAGTTCAGAATATTATACTCTATGACAAATAACAAATCACAAAACAATCTTTTATCACTAAAAGAGAAGCAGTCTGGTACAATAATCTGTCAAGCAAAACCGACTATTATGTGGCTTGAAAGTACTTCGAGATGCAATCTTAGATGTATATCGTGCCCCAGAACGTATCTCCCATTCTTTAAAGGTAAGGACCTATATGAAGAAGTATTCGAAACTGTGAAGAAAGAACTTTTTCCTTTTTTAAACTTAATTCATTTAGAGAGCTTTGGCGAACCAATGATGTCAACCCGTTTTGAATACTTAATGAGTGAAGCTATCGCAAGAAACATGCAAGTCACATTCTGCACAAACGGTATGTTTTTAAATGAAAAGTGGATTAGAAATTTTCTTGAACATGATATATCATTTGCAATTTCTTTTGATGGTGCGCGAGCACAAACCATGAAGAAGATTAGGCCGGGTAAAGATTTTCGAAAAATAATTAACTCGATTATGGCTTTTAATAGATTGAAGGAAGAAGAGTATCCAGATTCAAAAGCTTCAATAAGATTCCTTACTCTTGCCTTAAAGAGCAACATCGAGGAATTACCGGAGTTGATTACTTTGGCAACAGATTGAACATTAATAATATCTTTATTCGACAACTTATCTATTCTCTGGTTCATCCTTTAAGGATTCGTAATGAATTGCTGAAATATCACAAAATTTTGGCGAATAAAAATTTTGTGGCAGCCAAGAGAAGAGCAGAAGAACTTGGAATGAATTTAAGTGTCAGGTTATTTGATATCGAACCAGCGGAAACATTAAAGGATAGGGTTTTGCCAAAGAAGGCAACATATCGTTTTCCAAGAAAGTGTTTTGCTCCTTGGGAACGGATACTTGTCAGGGTAAATGGAGACATTACCCCGTGTTGTAGTTCCGGAGAGATTAGGGACAATATCCAAAAAGATGGTTTTTGGAAAGTGTGGAATGGTCGAAAATGCAGATCTTTCCGAAGTAGAATTAATACAAATTTACCTCCATTGGATTGTAGAAATTGCGTTCAGTCAGATGGAATAAATCAGGGTAACGCCGATAATAGTAGACGACACGAGAATATGAGCCAAAGGACTTGCTATTTCTTCGAAAAACAGAAGAAAATTTTAAAATATGGATATCATTATTTGAAGGACTATATTTAATCAGCAATGACTCTTGGTTGAGTTGCAAATGGAAAAAGTGATTGTGTCAGCGGTTATGATTACCGGAATATGTCGTAAACGTGCACAAAGAGCCCTGAATGCACTATATAAACTAACGATAATCGATCAAATGGAAATTATTATTGTAGATCTTGGCGCTACAGACTCTCCGTCATTTACATGTACCCCAAATATTCGGATCTCAATAATTCCAATTCCAAAAAACACATCATGGGTGTCGGCAAGAATGACAGCGGTACAAAAGGCGACTGGAGAAATTGTTGCATTCATCGAGGATCACAGTTTTGCAATGCCTGATTGGGCAGAAGAGATTGCAAGATCATTTGAAGGACCTTGGTCGGCAGTGGGGAATAGCGTTGTCAACGCAAATCCTGAAACCTAATGGTATCCATCGAGGCTTTCGCTTTTTTAGGCCTTTTCTGCCAAAAGCCTGAAAAATATGAATGGGAGGTCATATGTTAAAGGCATTATTCTTAAACTTTTTGCGGGCCATCAGGGCCTTATTATCTCGAAAGATTGAGATAAAATGCGACAGCATACCCTACGAATTCAATAGGGTGCCGTTAAAAAAAATCATAAATTGGATTCTTGTTGAGGCTTCTGTTTTCTTCAAAACCAACAGACCTTGGGGATGGCCGACTCACGTCCAGATTGAACCAACAAACTTCTGTAATCTGAAATGCGCCCTCTGCCCTGTTACCGAAGGCCTCAAGCGCCCCTCCCAGCACATGGATTTTGCCGCGTTTAAAAAGTTTATCGATGAAACACAAGACTATCTCCTCCTTATTGTTTTATGGGATTGGGGAGAACCGTTTCTGAATCCCAAAGTGTTTGAGATGATTTCCTATGCAAAGAAAAGAAATATTAAAATCGTATCAAGCACAAACGGACACATTTTCGCCAAAGGAGATCATGCGGAACAGGTTGTCAAATCAGGTTTGGATTCTCTAATCTTTGCGGTAGACGGGACAAGCCAGAATACATATGAACGTTATAGAAAAGGCGGAAAGCTCAACACAGTCGTGACGGGAATTAAACAAGTCGTGGCGGCAAAAAAGGCTCTGCAATCAAAGACGCCTTTCATCAATTTACGTTTCATTGCCATGAAACATAATGAACACGAAATCCCCCAATTACACGAATTTGCCCGGGCACTCGAAGTTGATGCCGTTACGCTAAAAACACTTAACCCTCACAGCGATGGAAGGATTATCGCCCATGAAGAATACGGTAATGAATTTATTCCGGAGAATCCCGGTTATCGGCGTTTCAAATATGATCCCAGAACCCATGCCCGTATTCGGCGCAGGTACAGCCCATGTAAGTCCCTATGGAATTGTCCCGCCATTCATAGTAACGGAGATGTATGTACCTGTACCTTCGACGTAAATGCAAAATATGTAATGGGTAACATCGACCAACAGTCTTTTAAGAAGATTTGGAAAGGGAATTCCTATAGTTCGCTACGTTGTAACTTCAGGGAAGACTACCAGAAAATTTCGATTTGTTCGGATTGCACGCATGCTTTTGAGGGTGGCTCATTGAACACAGAAACCATCGCTCAGGCTCATTTTTTTGTGTAATCTACGGCAAAAGAAACCTGATTCGAGAAAATACCGGTGCCGCCTTATTACACAACAACCAACATGAATGAGAGGCAAGCTGAATTCTCAATTGCGCGAGAGGCCTATTGAAGACCCGGAGGTGGAAATCATGTCAAACAATCTTTTTAAAAAGTCTCTTTCAGCTCTTAAGGCTTTGCTGACGAGAAAAGTTCACATGGAATGTGACCGAATTCCCTTTGAATTCGAACAGGTGCCCCTGCGTAAAATCCTTAACTGGATTTTTGTCGAAACGGCCTGCGTCTTTAGGCCGGAAAGGCCTTGGGGGTTTCCGACACATTTGCAGATAGAGCCTACAAATCTTTGTAACCTCAGGTGTGCCCTTTGTTATGTGACAAAAGGTTTGAGTCGGGCCCAGGGGCACATGGATTTAGACCTATTCAAGAAACTGATCGACGAAATAGGCGATTATGTGTTCCTGATTCTCTTCTGGGGCTGGGGGGAACCTTTTCTCAATCCCTCGGCTTACGACATGATAGCCTGTGCCAACCGGCGAGGAATTAAAATTGTGTCAAGTACCAACGGACATATTTTTGCTGAAGACGACCATGCGGAAAAACTGGTTCAGTCGGGTTTGGACGCGTTGATTTTTGCCGTAGACGGAATCAGCCAAGAAACTTATAAACAGTATCGAAAGCAAGGAGATCTGGCGAAGGTGATAAAGGGGTTGAAAAAAGTCGCTTCGGCAAGGGACAGGCTTCAGTCCACGACACCTATGATCAATTTAAGATTCATTGTCATGAAACACAACGAGCACGAAATCCCCCAACTCAAAGCATTTGCCGAATCGCTGGGAGCAGACATAGTCACACTAAAAACACTTAATCCCCATGATAGTTTAATCATGACTCGCAAAACGGGACATGAACCGGAGTTTTTACCGCAAAATCCTAAATTTCAAAGATTCAGACTCGATCCGATCAGCAATCTGCCAATTCGACGAAAACATAATCCCTGTAAAGATTTGTGGAACTACTCTTCTATGAATTGGGATGGAAGAATGGTTATGTGTTGTGAAGACTATTCGGGGAAAACGATTTTAGGAGATTTGAAAACCGAAACTTTTAAGGATGTCTGGTTTGGATACAACTATCGCGAACTGCGTCGTAAATTTCGAAATGATTATAAAGCCTTGTCCCCTTGTAGCCAGTGCAGTTCTGCCTTTGAGGGCGGCGCATTAGGCACAGAACTGATTGCCGATTTTCATTTTTTAAATGTTCGGAAAAGATTCGGATCGGAATTGAAAATCTGACTTTATAGGATTGCTTATGGCTGAGGAAATGCTGGTATCCGTGGTTATTGCTTCATACAATTCAGGCAAAACCATCAAGAAGACCTTGCAGTCTTTGGAAAAACAGACAATGCAGGAACATTTCGAGGTCATCGTGGTGGATAGCTCTGCCAACGACACCGCTGAAGGGATTGAAAAACATTTTCCCAATGTCAGGGTTTTTCATTTTTCTGAAAGGAAACTGCCCGGAGATGCCCGTAATTTCGGCATTTCCAAGGCAAAAGGAAATATCATCGCAACGTTGGATGCAGACTGTGAGGCGGCAAGTGATTGGGTCGAGAAAATTATTGCTGCTCACAAGTCACCTTGGCCAGCAATCGGAGGGGCTATTGCAAATGGAACTCGAGGGGGTTGTGTGACCTGGGCCGCCTATTTCTGCGAATTCAGCCAATGGATGCCCGGGACAACCAAACAACGGATGAAAGATGTGGCTGGTGCAAACATGTCTTATAAAAGGTTTCTTTTTGATGAATACGGCACTTTCATTGAAGGAACGTATTGCTCCGATACGGAATTCCATTGGCGAATGGCGAAAGACGACATCCGAATCCTATTTGATCCCTCTTTGCTCGTAACCCATCATAGTATTGATACGCTGAGTCGATTCTTAAGACACGAAAACTTCCATGGAAAAAGCTTCGCCCGTGTAAGGAGCAAAGCTCTCAAGTTTTCATTGCTCAAAAGGTTCATATACATTATTCTTTCGCCTTTTCTGCCAGTTAGGTTGTTTTGGAAGATTTTTTTCATCAATGGTAAAAACAGAATTTATTGGCGCTGTTTTTTGAAATCCATACCTTTGTTAATCCTTGGGATAGTGAGTTGGTCACTGGGAGAAGCCGCTGGTTATCTCAGGAGTGAATAAGATAATAAGGCAGTAAATTCCACACCCATTTGGAAAAATTACAATATGACGACTTGGTCCAAAAAAATCCGCCTATTCAAGGGGTTGCTTAGAGGAGAAAGGGCCTACACAGGACCTTTCTCAGCAACGATAGATCTTACACGACGGTGTAACCTGAGATGCCCTGGGTGTCGTTTCCATTCAGATAGTATTCACATGCCTACGCCGGGAGATCAGACCATACTAGATCTGCCTGAGGAGACTTTCAAACGTCTCTGCAGCGAGCTAAAGGAAATGGGAACTGAGTATCTTGTCTTGACAGGAGATGGCGAGCCTTTCCTTCACTCGCACCTTGTTATGTTTGTTTCCACGGCCAAGGACGCAGGTTTTAATGTAACTCTCTTCACCAACGGTACTCTGATGGATGATGCCAAATTGCGGGAGTTAGTGGATATGAGACTAGACACTTTAAGGGTCAGCTTGTGGGCGAGTTCGGAAGAGGAGTATAAAATTAACTATCCGAAGTCAAAACCCGGAACTTTCACGAAAATCGTCAACTCTCTTGAAGGAATTGCCCAAATTAAGAAAGAAAAAGGGACTCCGTTTCCATTAATCAGCCTTCATCGACCCATCAATCGCTTTAATTTTATGGGAGTAGATGCTATGGTGCGACTGGCTCATGAGACCGGCTCCAACAAGGTGTCCTTTTCCCCTTTTAAAACCAGAAAGAAAGAACTCGCCAATTCCGCACTCTCCGACAATGAGGAAAAGTATATCAAAGGCACATTATGTAAAATGAAAAAAAAACTGAAAAGCTTTTCTATAGACAGCAATATAGACCAGACCCTACTGCGCTATAACATCGGTGAGTCCGTTTGGGAGAAGCTCCCTTGCTACATCGGTTGGATTCACCTGCGGATTAAAGTAGACGGGACCGTTCTTCCCTGTAATACCTGTTCTATTCCTATCGGTTCTTTGGATAAAAACTCTTTAGCGGAGATTTGGAACGGTCCGGCCATGAGAGCCTTACGAAGACGAACGATATCCCGGGAAGGTTTGAGGAGCATGAGTGATCATTGTGACTGTGGATTCTGTTGTCACACCGGAGAAAATGTACTGATCCATCGGATCTTCAAATGGTTTTCGCCCTTCCTTTACAAAAAACATAAAGTCTGAATTCGACGTAGGAGATTAATAATAACGGATGAGAAAAAACATAACCAGAATAGGAGTAATCGGATGTGGGAATGTGGCCATTAAAAGGCACCTGCCTGTTCTCACAGCCCTTCCAGAGGCAGATGTGGTAGCAGTGGCAGACAACAATCCTTCGCAAATAGACTTTGTGGGTCATAAATTTAACATCAAAAAAACCTATGAAAACTATCTCGATCTCATTGAGGATTCGAATGTAGAAGCTGTGGTCATTTGTGTCCCTCTGGAATTTCACTTTGAAACAGCCCTTGCAGCCTTGGAGGCGGGTAAGCATGTGCTCATAGAGAAACCTCTTGTTTCAACACTGGAAGAGGCCGATCGGCTCATTGTTCGCGCGGTTGAGACAGAAAGGAAGGCCATGGTCGGGTTCAACAAGCGGTGGCACCGCCTGGTGAAACAAGGGCAAAAAGCCATCGCGAAAGGATGGCTTGGCACCGTTTCTATGATCAACTGCGTATATACAACGGGCCGCACAAAAGATACCTTGCCAGAATGGAGGGTAAAGCGTGAAAAAGGAGGCGGAAGCCTGATTGAACATGGCATCCACCTTTACGACTTGTGGTGGTTTCTGCTTCAAAGGGATATAGTAGAAGTCTTTGCTACGACCCAGTCCAGTGAAGACTGCGACGATGAATTCTGCGTGGTTACAGCGAGGACTTCTGATGGTGTGACTCTTAATGCTGTGTTATCCGAACTCTTGCCGGCTCGTCATGACATGACCATTCTCGGAAGAAATTGCGCTCTGAGTCTATTTATGGATCGCTTTGACGGCTATGAGCTTACACCTTTCGGCACTTTTGCTGGTGACATCGGAAACAGATTAAAAAATGCCCGGTTTTTTATTAAGGGGTTTCCTAACGCGATACGTCAAGCCCGCGGAGAAGGACAATACAACGCTTCCTTCAAGGCCCAGTGGCAACACTTCATAGACTGCATCCAACGAGATGTAAAGGTGGCATGTACCCTTGAAGACGGTCGAAATGCTCTAAAAATAGCCTTGGCCGCTGCAAAATCTACAGTGGTGGGACATTTCGTGAAAATAGATGAAGCTCCCGAGACGATCATGCCTGTAGCGTTGAACCAAGGCCTTGTAACCAAAGGTCTTCAAGGATAGAATTATGTTTCCCGTTTGTACCGTTATTCAAGTTATTTTCCTCCAAATTGAAAGAGGTTTCGAGTTAAGAATGTACCGATTTAAATGAAAGGTTGTCAGAAGTATCCAATCAAAAACAACAAGCATGAAAAATGCAAGTGTAATGCGATGGATCGAGTGACCGGGCAGACATGTATTGAAAGGCACTTTTAGGGTATTCATAGAGGGAATCCAATGACCCAGACATTACCATTCTTTTCCATTATCATTCCCACTTTCAGTCGTCCTAAGGAACTCGAGAGGTGCCTCGAATCGCTATCGGATTTAGATTACCCGAGGGATTGTTTGGAAGTTATCGTCGTGGATGACGGCAGTGCTTTCTCTCTGGAAAAAATTATCACGCTATTTCGTAATCGGCTGGAAATAACACTATGTGAAGAGTCTCACGCAGGCCCGGCGGCAGCTCGAAATACGGGTGTGTTGCAAACAAAAGGTGAGTTCCTGGCATTCACAGATGACGACTGCAGACCCGATAGGAGATGGCTTCGATTTCTTGCCGGTTGTCTCGGGACTGATCCGGATTCTATCGTGGGAGGAAAGACCATAAATGCGCTGAATACTAATGCTTTCTCTGAAGCCAGCCAGCTCGTGACCGACTACCTTTATGATTACTACCTGAACATATCGACTCCCAGTTTTACCACCAACAACCTTGCTATGACTCGCCGCACATTTCAGAATATGGGTGGTTTCGATACAGACTTCCCATTGGCCGCCGGAGAGGACAGGGAGTTTTGCTGCCGCGTCCGGAGTCAGGGCAAGAAGTTGGTTTTTTGCAGCGATGCAGTAGTTTATCACTGGCATCACCTCACCTTTGCTGGATTCTGGCGGCAGCATTTCAGATATGGACAAGGTGCCTTTTGGTACCGTGAAAAGACCGGTGGAACAAATAAATATATGGAGCCTCTTATGTTTTACATTAATCTGATCCTATCGCCTTTTCTTCGCCGAAGCCAATGGCCGGTGCTGATGTTTGGACTGTTGGTTGTTTCTCAAGTTGCCAATGCTTTAGGATTCTTTAAACAGCAATTGACGCCCTATAGCTGAAATTGCTTCGATTATATGAAATGGTCGAAAAAACCATATTTACGAGGAATTGTCTAACATGAAAAGCCCTGTCTCAATTATAGTTCCAGCCCACAACGCTCGGCACTTCCTCCGTGAATGTCTCGATGCTATTTTTGATCAGGATCCCGCTCCCGCGGAGGTCATCGTTGTTGATGATAACTCGGCAGACGATACGGCAAAGATCGCAGCAGAGATGGGGGCTGAAGTGTTACATGTTTCTCAAAACGCAGGTCCCTCTCACGCCCGCAATCTTGGTGCCCAAAAGGCCGGCCAACAGATTGTTTTTTTTGTCGATGCAGATGTCGTGCTAATGCCTGGCGCAGTAAAATATGTATTGGACCTTTTTTCTCGCCGGCCAGAAATCGATGCCGTTTTTGGCTCCTATGATGATTGTCCCAAAGCAAACGGCATCGTAAGTCAATATCGTAATTTGCTTCATCACTATACGCATCAATGTGGTCAATCAGAAGCTGTCACCTTCTGGGCAGCGTGCGGTGCCATTAGGAGGGAAGTTTTTTTAGAATTAGGGGGATTTGACGAAAGCTCTTTTCCTCGTTGCATCGAAGACATAGAACTTGGCTATCGACTCAAGATGGCCGGAGGAAAGATCTTACTTGATAAAAAGCTTCAAGGAACTCATTTGAAACAGTGGACCTTCTGGTCCATGATCAAAACCGATGTGTTTTGCAGGGCTATACCTTGGACACGTTTGGAGTTCCAACGACCCGGGTTCCAGAAAAATTTGAACATTAGATTTTCCCAAAGGACATCCGTCGTCCTGTTCGGTTTGGCTTTTCTTGCCGCGTTGGGTATGCTTTGGAACACTTCTTTGGGGGCGTTGGCCGCAGTCCTTCTGATATTCATCATGGTGCTCAATTTCGGTCTCTATTGGTTTTTTTTAAAACAGCAGGGTATTAAATTCGCCTTAATTGGAATGGCGTTACACCTATTGTATTTTTTCTATTCTGGCTTTAGCTTTTTGTACGTATGGATTTGTTGCCGGCTGAAACTGTCAATCCGTGACGGAAATCTGAAAGTTTTTTTATGAAAACAATAGCCAATATACCTGATCTCTCTATCATCGTTGTCGCTATGAACGATTGCAACTCAGTCCACAACTTGATAGAGCATTTACGTGATCAGACAGTTGTGAACAAGATAGAACTTATTATCTTAACAGCGAAAGAAAGTGAGCTAATTCTTGTGGGCGAAGAGATGGAACCCTTCTTCGGCATCCAGGTTCGCCATGTGGATTCTGAGCTGTCCCTCGGAGAAATTAAGGCTGCAGGCTTAAGTTCGGCGAATGCTCCAGTGGTGGTTTTCCTGGAGGACCATGTTTTCCCTGAAACAGGATTTGCCGAGGCTATCGTGAAAGCTCACGACGAAGGATGGGCAGCAGTAGGACCGGTGATGCGCAACGCCAACCCTGTATCGAAAGTTAGTTGGGCGCAATTTCTCATATTTTTCTATCCATGGGTTGAACCTGTATATAGAATAGAAGTGAATCAATTAACGTGGAATAGTTCTAGTTATAAGAAGGAACTGTTGCTGGAATTTGGTTCTGACTTGCCGAATCTGCTTCGGGCAGAGAGCATATTGCAGGCGCAACTTAGAATGAGGGGGCATAGAATTATTCTGGAACCGAATGCTGTGTGTTACCATTACAACTTCAGTCGTCTTAAGCCTTGGCTGTTGGAAATATTCAATGTTGGGCGTGTCTTTGCGTTTCACCGGTCACGCAATTGGGGCATCCTTCGCAGGTTGACCTACTGTTTGGGAGCACCCATGATTCCCCTGATTAAGCTTGGACGCGTCTTGTCCCACGTCAAAAAGGTACCTCTTGGAAAGGAAAATCTCTTGAAGATTCTGCCGTTCATGTTGTTGGGATTATTGGTAAACGCCTCAGGAGAAATGTTGAGTTATGCCTTGGGTAGTGCTTTTGAGGATTTTTACTTCGGGCTGTCGGAGTACCATGAAGCAAATTTGGCTGAAACAAAGCCTAAAGTCATTTGCTAATAACAGCAACATTAGGCTGTCTGGTTATATGAGTAAATAATAAACAGAAGAGAATCACGCTTATCTTTCTCTTTTCTTTTGCAAAGAAACGACTATTTTCGAAGATCATTTTGCTTTTAATTCCGTATCTTTTGGAGCAATAGTCAAAGATGATTCCCATAACTTATCAACTCTCTTTGCTTAGAGGCATAGCCCATGGTGAAAGAGCCTGTATCGGGCCCTATTTTGTAAACATAAGCGTCACACGTAAGTGCAATATCCGCTGCGTGGGTTGTTTTTATCACAACATTCATGACCGGGGAAAAAGATCAATTGATCAGGAACAACAGGATGTGTCTATCCGGATTATTGAGAAATTATGTCAGGAACTTCCGATTATGGGCACGCGTGAAGTTTTTTTGACGGGAGAAGGGGAGCCTATGCTCCATCCTCGATTAATAGAAATAATAAACAGCTTAAAGCATGCAGGGTTGCGAGTAAGTCTTTTCACGAACGGTACATTGTTAACAAAGAAGAATGTTGATAGGCTGCTGGATAGCGGATTAGATGTGCTAAAAGTTTCATTTTGGGCTGTCAATTCGAAAGAATATAAAGATTGTCATCCTGGCGTCGATTCCCGGTTTTTGGAAAAACGCATCCAAAGGGTCAAGTATATCAGCGAATTGAAAAAAAAACGACATTTGACCCTCCCTGAGATTAATCTCAATATGATTATCAACCGAAACAATTTCAAAAATATCTCCGGGAGAGTTGATCTATCCCGGCGAATCGGGTGCAATTCGATTTCATTCGCGGTTTTCCGCGATTACGGGGGACTATTTGAAGATTTGAGTCTAACCGCACCAGAAATCGTCGGAAAAAAACAAGAATTAAGAGAGGCTAAACGAAATCTATCTTTATCTTCCGTTAACTTCAATTTGGAAGATTATCTTTGCCATGCTGAAATGGGCTACTGTGCTTGGGAAAAAATTCCGTGCTATGCCGGTTGGTTTCAGGCCTCAATCAACATGGCAGGTGATGTATTGCTCTGCCCCCATTGCAATAGATCGGTAGGTAACGTAAATGATCAATCCTTCGCTTCAATTTGGAATGGTGCCGCACATCGAGAATTTAGACGACAATGCTTCCTTTTAGGAGGTTCCTTGACGTCCCGGTTTGACTGTGACTGTGCCAATTGCTGCATTATCAAAGATAATCTGAGAGTATATAACAAAATCAGATGGTTCAAGCCTTTTTTAGACCTGTATCGATCATTTAAAAAACCTTACTGAAGGAGGCATCAATGCTAAACCATGTGGGAAAGATATTTCGAGCGTTCTTTACCAGAAAAATAGACTTCACTGTAGACATGATTCCTTTTGTATTTGATGGTTTATCCTTTAGAAAGATAATCAACTGGCTTCTGACTGAAGGTTCGATCTTGTTTAAGCCCTCCCGACCCTGGGGATTTCCTACATTGGTCCACTTGGAACCTACAAGTCACTGCAATTTACGCTGTGTGACCTGTCCGGTCACAGAGGGTCTTAAAAGGGATTCCGGTCATATGGACTTGGAACTTTTTAAAAAAATCATTGATGATCTAAGTCCTTATCTGCTCTTGATTCTATTATGGGATTGGGGAGAACCATTTTTAAATCCGAACATTTATGAAATGATTACTCATGCACGCAAGCAGAAGATAAAACTAATTGCCAGTACCAACGGGCACATCTTCGCTAAAGGAAACCACGCTCAAAAGGTGGTTGCCTCAGGATTGGATGCACTCATTTTTTCTATTGACGGTATCACCCAGGAAACATACGAACGTTACAGAGCCGGCGGCCGATTGGAATCTGTCTTGAGAGGGATTCGAAACGTTGTAGCTGAAAAACGCCGTCAGGGATCTCGAACCCCTCTTCTGAATTTTAGGTACATCGTCATGAAGCACAACGAGCATGAACTACCCGACATAGAGAAGTTCGTCCAAACCCTGGACGTGGATCTGCTCACATTTCGAAAGTTTTTCCCTGTGGTAAAGCAACAAATCGCTGGTGAAGGGCTTGAGGTTGCTGATCCTGACGATCCTTTTTATCAACGTTTTGAACACCCGCCTGAAACGACCGGGTTGCAACGTGTGGAAAACAACCGCTGCAAAAACCTGTGGAACTGTCCTGCCATTCATTGGGACGGAACCGTCTGTCCGTGCACCTGTGACTATAATGAAAACAGTGGCTTTGGAAATCTTAAGGCACAAAATTTCAACGATATTTGGTATGGAAGGGCCGCCCAAGATATGCGCAGGGCCTTTCGTCAACATTGGCAAACATTGCCTCTGTGTACGGATTGTTTTTATGCATTTAAAGGCGGCGATATGGGGCGGGAATCCGTTACTGAGGCTATTGTCTTTCATCAGGGCGAAAGCCCTGAAACTTAAACGATCTGAATGAAAAGGAAAAGTCATTATGGATACCGATCGGACCCCACAATTATCTGTAGTGATCGTCACTCATGCATTGTCTCATGACATGCTCACTCTCATAGGACAGCTCAACGCGCAGAGCCGGGCCAAGAGTCTGGAGCTTGTCATCGTCACTTCTTCTGCCCGTGTCCAATCACTGGACCCCGTCTGCTGTGAAAACTTTTTCTCATCCCAGATTGTGGAAGTGCCGAACCTAAGGTCCATCGGCCAAGGGAAGGCCGCAGGTGTAAAAGCGGCTAGGGCTCCATTGGTGGTGTTTTCAGAAAACCACTGCCGAGTAAAACCTGATTGGGCTAAAGCGTTGATTGAAACCCATGGTCGACGAGAATTCGCCGTTGTGGGGCCTGTGGTGTTCAATGCCAATCCGAACAGCGCTGTGAGCTGGGCGTGCTTTCTGCCCTTCTACGGACCCTGGATGGGGCACCGATCTGGAAAAAACATGAACCACCTCCCTGGAAACCAATCCTGTTACCGTCGCGAAATTCTCTTGGCCTACGGTCAAGACCTGGCAGATGCATTGGAAGCAGAGAGCCTGCTCCATTGGGATTTGGTGGACAAAGGTTATCAACTTCGTCTTGAACCTAAAGTAGCTGTTGGCCACATCAATCCCACCCGGTTGTGCTCCCTAATGGAGGAGCACTATCATGGATCTCGCATTTTTGCATACCTTCGTGCACGGCACCAATCAGCATTTAGGAGGTTTGTTTACACAGCTGGTTCTCCTTTGATTCCTTTAATTCGCATACACCGCATTTTCCAGGAAACCAGAGAAGCAAGGTTAAATATCAGGATTTTATGGAAAGCCATAGTCCCTACCACAATAAACCTTTGTACGGGGGCTATCGGGGAGATGGCCGGATATGCCTTTGGGGTCGGAGAATCTAGACAGCGGTTGGTTTTATTTGAGGCTGTTCGAGATTGTAAACCAGCATCAAGTCGTTTTTGGCGCGACAATCAGACAACAGTTAGGCGTTAGGAAACGAAATCGGAAAGGACAGACAGGCTGTGGGAATAAATGGGAATCTAAAACAACTGACTCAGGAGAAGTTTTTCTTTTCCGTTGTCATCCCCACATATAGGAGGCCTCACGACTTGACTAAGCTCCTTGAAGCACTGACACAGCAGACATTTGGAAAGGACAGATTTCAAGTCATCATCGTAGATGACGGTGGCGGTATCCCTTTGGACGCTATTCTCGCCCCTTTTCTGAGAGTCCTCAACCTGACTTTGGTTAGTCAAAAAAACACAGGCCCTGCAGCGGCTAGAAACCACGGGGTAAGTTTTGCAACGGGAGCTTTTCTGGCCTTCACAGACGATGATTGTCGTCCTGATCAGGTTTGGTTACAGGCTTTGGCAGAGGTCTTAGGACAATCTCCAAAAATTCTTTGTGGCGGCAGAACCCTCAACGCCCTGGTCAATGACCCTTTTGCACAAGCCACTCAGGCTTTGGCAGATTACGTCTATCGGGAATATAAACCTGCCCACAACGTAGGCGCATTCTTCCTGACAAACAATCTTGCATTGCCAAGAAAAGATTTCCTTGAGATGGGAGGCTTCGATCGCAGTTTACGTTTCGGAGAAGATCGGGAATTATGCCGTCGGTGGACATGGCGGCGTGGACCCTTGGTTTATATTTCCAATGCTCTGGTGTATCATTCACATCCTTTAAGATTAGCCTCATTTTTGCGGTTGCACTTCTCTTACGGAACAGGAACCGTACAGTTCAAAAAACGTTGTGCTCAGAAAGGATTAAAGCCAGCCAGACTGAGCCCACCTTCATATTATGTTAAACTCCTCCTATCTGGAGTGCGAAAAAAAAAAACCGTTCATGGTCTGTTGATCAGCGTACTTCTGCTCTTATCTCAATTGTGTTATGCTTCCGGTTATGCTTGGGAGGCCGTCAGACACATTCGAATCAAAGGTCTTCCCTAAACGATTCGGCCGATTGATAGCATCCAAAGCCTGGGAATGTATGTGTGAAAAAGATCTGTGGTCGTAAAAAGAAGCCTCCAGGACTCAATAAAACGGAGGTAAACGGTAATTGCAGTGGTTGGTTGTTTTCACGATCGCCGAATTAAGATATAGGATACAACTTAGGATTCAGATATAACCAACGCTTTGTAATTATGACGATTCTGTTTGGTGTACCAATTTGAACAAAAAATGGATCAAATCTCCCCCAAAAAAGATATAAATCTTCAATCGAGGCTCAGAACTTGGTGGGCAGGACACTACACCTTAGTGCTATGCTTATCGGCTGTCTTTATGGGTATTATTTTTTTCTTACGGTGGAAATATGAATTACACCGTTTACTCTTTGAAACTAGCCATAATGGAGCAATTGATCTTGGAAAGCGTTTTTTTGAAGTAAGTCAATGGTTCGCTGGCAATCCTGTATCTGGTTCAGTTTATCCTCCGGCCTCTTATGTAATCCTCTGGCCCTTTCTTGGGTGGCTTGATTTTACATCTGCCCGGTGGTTATGGACGTTTACCATGTTGGGCGCCCTTACATGGCTCATAATTATTGTTGTCCGTGAGAGCCTTGCTAAAACTTTTTTAGAACGTCTCTTCTTAATTCTTTTGATCCTGTCAATGAATTCTACAAGTGTGACAATTGGAAACGGGCAACTTGGCATTCATATTCTACCCCTGTTGATATATGGTCTCCTGATGATCCAAATGGATCAAAAAACGTGGTTAATGGACCTGATTATCTCTTTATTGATTCTTTTCTGCCTGGTAAAGCCAAGTTTTACGGCGCCTTTTTTCTGGATTTTGTTGTGCAAGAGAAAAGGTCTGCGTCCGGCGGTGATGATTATTGTGATGTATGTTTTTCTATACCTTTTTGCCGTTTCTTTTCAGGGGATAGGAATTTCTGTGCTCACGAAGAAGTTGGCGTCAACATCAATACGCGGGGCCTTGGCTTCAAAATGGGGATATGCCAATCTTCATCAATGGATGAACGGCATAGGTCTTGGAAAATGGACACCATATGCTTCTTTATCAGTACTTTTTCTATTGGGTTTTTGGTTATACCAGCATAGGAATAAAGATTTATGGCTTCTCATGGGAGTCACGGCCATTATCTCCCGAATTTGGACATACCATGCCCTGTATGATGATATCCTGATCCTTATCCCAGTCGTAGCTGTTTTTCGAATAGCAAAACAAGGGACTTTCCAAGGAGGAAAAGATGTGAAGGCTTGTATCCTTCTGGTCATGAGCTGGTTCTCGATGCTTTCACCGGCCCGTCTTCTTATTTTTCCTCCACCGTGGAATCTTATGTTTAAAACAGGACAGACAATAGTATGGTTTGCCATACTGGTCTTTCTGCTAAATCAGACAACCTGGTCTTCGCAAAAAGAGTTGGGTTCTACAAAAATATGAAAATTGTGGTATTATAAAATGTTGCATATTTGAAAATTAATATAAGAAAGGATAAAATGCAACCATTTAAATTGCCAAAAGGAAAAGGGAGCTTTTCTGGCATTCATAGACGATGATTGCCGTCCTGATCAAGGTTGGCTGCAGGCTTTGGCAGAGGTCTTGGAACAATCTCCAAAAAGCCTTTGTGGCGGCAGAACCCGCAACGCCTTGTTCAACGACCCTTTTGAACAAGCCACACAGGCTATTATTCCAATTGTGCTATGCTTCCGGTTATGCTTGGGAGGCCGTCAGAAACATTCGAATTAAAAAGGTCTTCCTAAACGAATCAGCTGATTGAGGGTATCCAAAGTCTGACTATGGGCGTGTTCAAAAGATTATATGTTTGAATATCAGTTTTTCAGAATCGACTAATTACCATATCTGTTTTGGGGGTGTGGATTTGAGCAAGTCTTTAAAAGTTTTTTACTTGCGTGTATTTTTTAAAAGTAATATTTTTCTGCTTATCTGTGCGATACTCATTTCCATAGGGGCTAGTGAGCTATTATTACGATTAAGCAAAATCGTACGTGATGTTGGACCTTCTATAACTCAGTACGATCCGGTCTATGGAAAACGATTAAAGAAAAATTTTAAAGCAAAGAGAACCACACCCGAATTTACTATGCATTATTCTATTAATTCTTTAAGTTTTAGGGGACCTGAACCAGCGAAATTTCCTTATAATCCCATACTTTTTCTGGGCGACTCTTTTACTGAAGGTTATGGAGTGACGGATGGAGAAGAGTTTCCAGAACTAGTTCGTCAAGCCCTTCTTAAACAAAACAACATAGCTGCTTCTCAAGTTGTCAATGCAGGGATCGGAAACTCAGGTAATGGATATTGGATTAAGTTCCTAAAAAAAGAAGGAAAACATTTCGAACCAAAACTCATTGTTTTACAGTTATGTGGTAATGACTTTAAAGACAACATAAGAGAAAAATTATTTTCTTTGTCCCCCACGAATGACCTAATTGAATTACCAGTCCCCCCTCCGAATATCCAAGAAATGATAAAAAAGATTGTTGAATTGATCCCAGGACTTTCCCGTTCTTACTTAGTGGGATTTGGATACCAACTATTTTATTCTTTTAAGCATTCGATGTATTTTTCTTTTAGCCGAGAGAAGAAAAGTTTAAACGTCATTAAACAGGATAAGATTCCTGAAAACCATACAGGAACTTTTGAAGATACTTTAACATTTCGTTTATGGGAGGAAACTCTTTCGATTTGTCGGCAAAACCATTGGCCAGTCTTAACAATACTGGTTGATATTTCAGGCGAACGACTAAAAAAGATACATAGACTTTTACAAAGTTATCATGTCCCAAGCATATTCGTTCCTTATAAAAATGAACGCCTATAGTTCTACTATAAAATTGATGGCCATTGGAATGCCCGAGGACATGCATTTGTCGCTAATGCAACTCTAAAATATTTAGTCAAAAATTCAACAGTTCAAAATTAAATTATTCTATTAAGAGAAAAAATAATTCCTTTGAAGAGAGAACTATAAGTTTTAGATTATAACCAACTATATTGGATAGAAAACGCATGGGGAAAAAGTATACCAGATTTTTTATTCTATTGTTCATAAACAGCATAGTGTTTCTTGTATTATTTGGAACTGCTGAAATTTCTTACAGAATTTATAGAGATGGATTCACCAAGACTGCCGCAAGTATCGCCCATTATTTTAATGAGGTTCCTTACTCGAATTTAGGAACATCTGACTGGGTGATTTTTGATAAAGATCTGGGTTATCGTTTGAATCCTATGAAAGATGCTTACAACAATTTTTCCATACGGCATGGAGAAATCGCTATACCAAAACCGGAGAATATTTACAGAATCATATATCTTGGAGATTCTATCCCTTGGGACAAGGATGGATTTGTGAAGCAAACAAGAGATTTCATGAAAGAAAAGGGCCAATTCGAGATTATTAACGCTGGGGTACCTGGATATACAAGTTATCAGGAAGTTCTCTTTTACAAAAAATACTTGAAAGCAATAACTCCAGATTTAGTAATTTGGACCTATTGCCTCAATGACAATCATAAATTTCTGCACCGTTTTGATGAGAAGGCAAAAATGCTTTGGACTAAAGAGGCTGAAAAAACTTTAAAGAATAACTCATTATGGAATCGAATGGTAAGTCGAAGTTATTTGCTCACGAGGTTGTATCTTGGAATTATTTCTAAAATTAAACAGAAGAAGGATTCAAAGTACAAATTTGTATGGGAAAACAGGGTAGACTTTAATATTGCATGGAAGGACCATCCATGGATAGATTACGAAAACTATCTTTTGGAGCTAAAAAAAGTTTTGGATCATCAAAATGCAAAGTTGGCAATAATCATTTTTCCATATGAACCCCAGCTTTTATACAGAAACGATGAGGAGAATTATGATTACGTATTAAAACCCCAGAGAAAATTGCGTGCTCTTTGCAAAAAATATAATGTTCCCTGTCTGGATTTGTTCCAGAGATTTGCAGATGAATATTCTCTGAACAAGAAGCTTTATCGAGATGGCGTACATTTAAATTCAGATGGTCATAAACTCGCGACCCGGCAGATATTACATTTCTTATTTGAGAATCATTTGATACTTTTTAAAAAATAATTTTTGAGTAAGTAATTAAAAAAGAAATTGATCCTGGGGAAACTTTAGTTTTTCCTTTGAGATTCTCGGAGTATGACATTTATGAGGATACACGAAAGCATCACAAACTAGCGAACAGGTCCAAAGGCATTAAGATTACACTTCCAACATATTATAATTATTCATAATTATTGGCCATCGGTATGCTGTTTGCTTTAACGCGCTCTAATTTGCTCAGACAGCTTATATCCTCGTCTAAGCTTAATATCTATACATTCGACGATGAGGTTGTGCACTACCACTTCGGTGTTTGTAATGCGGCCGCCTTGATGGACAATTCGACAAAAGGGCGGAACCAGCGATAGATACGCTCGACGCGTAAGTTGTCAACAAAAAAACAACAGGCATAACAATCACATTCCTTGGCGATACAAGATAATCCTTTTCGGGTTGAAACTTTTCGCCTGAAAGTTCGTAGTAACGATCCATTCCAGATTTCGCTGAGGTTTTTTTCATCAAGGTGGCCTAAAGCCTTATCACAGCTTCGACAAAATTTTACCGTTCTATCGACGAGAACATGCAAATGGACCCATGGCGTAAAACAGGCGGCCTGTTCCCAGACACGTCCACGCCCCTTGAACCGTAAATTGAGCAAATCGATATTGTGTCTGATTCCCTGTTCATCCATCTGAGATCGAAATTTGGTGAGATTTTGAAGACAGACCTTTTCCTGTTCGGGTGATAAGGATAATTCGTCAAGCTGTCCTCGCCGCGTTACAAAATGTCCAAAGTGGACACCTGAGCAATTGTGCTCCAGAGCCAACTCGACGAGATCAGAAATGCTCTGGTAGTTATTCCGATTCACTGCCTGATAGAGTTCGACTTTGGGGAAGGCGATCCTTCTCTTGGTCTTGACTTTATTTAACAGTCCTAAACCATGACGGATTTTATTGAAATTCTTGGTATCCTCTTCGAGGCAATTCCCCTTCATCTCTTGTGGAGTATTGGCCCAGATGCTCACCCTTAAGCTATCGAGCCCTACTTCCATGAGCCCTTTTATCATAAACTCGTCCAAAAGCGTGCCGTTCGTAAGGAGTCGGCAAAAGAGCCCCGCCTCTTTCATCGTAGCGATAATATCAAATAGTTTGGGATGTAGTAGCGGTTCACCAGCGCCCTGAATAATTATGGTATGGGTTCCCAAAGCTGTCAACTCTCTTGCCACCCGACGAGCGAAATCTATCGAGATGTCACGAATCTCGGGGTTGAGTCGGTTGGGACTGGTGATAAGTGGTGAATGATAAAGGCAGCCTACACAGCGAAGATTACAGCGCCTTGTAATATCTATGTCTGCGTAAAAGGGTCCCGTATATGCCTTTTCACCGCCGAGTAGTCCACGCAACAATTTATAGCGACGCCGAATGCGTTTAATGAAGGGTTCCTGATACTCGATCATTTTTGTTACCTACTGTTTAAGGTAATCATCTGTGCTATGCACCGAAAATAGTAATATACTGAGAATAAATATATGGGCGGTGAATTGGTTTCGATCGCGGTTCTTAATATAAATATAACTGAAAACTTAATTAATTCTTTGAGTTTAGATCAATTTATCAGGTATTGTGATATCCAGTAAGAATTTTATCCATAGTCCAAATAAATCTGGATTTAAGAATTAAGGTGTGGGCACAATACTCTTCACATTTTCCCTTTTAGTCCATAATCCGCTTCTAATTAAATAGTCCCTTACTAACTTTGCCACCAATTTGTTGCCTTCCTCGTTGAAATGACCACCATGTCTTTTTGTGAATAGGTCATCTGGATTTCTTTGTGCCAAATTTTCAATGATGCCAGTACCAGTATTCAGTACATTTAAATTACTTTTGTGCAAATTATCCAGTAGCGCTTTATAAGTCCAAGTCTTATTTTTCCGATAAGTGATAAGATCAGGTTCACATGGAAAAATAATTATAACAGGAACTCTTCCTTTCGCAGTTGCCTCTCGAGAAAATGATTCTATTATTAAGGTAGTAATTTGCAGAGCGTTGGACGGGTGGTCTTTTTCATAAAAATTAACCCAAAAATCTTTTCCGGATAATTTTGCTCTAACCCGTTAATTATAAAAGAGGGCTTTCAATATCGAAAGGGAATACGGGAACCCGGCTTTCTGATTTCCGGTTGGACCACCGGGTATTAAATAGTCGTACTTGAGAAACTTTTCCGGATTTTTTAGCATTTTGCTGTATTCATCCATCAACACTTTCGGAAGCGGGATGAGTGATAGTGATCCATCTTCATCAATTACGAACCTTGGTTTCAAGCTAAGTTCTCTGCCACCATATAGAAAATAGAAAAATTGGGTCACGTTTCTGACAATGTTCTCGGAAAGATAACCCAAAATAACGATTTTTGCTTTGTCAACATCGTTATGTTTGAATCTCAAATAAGCCTGATCCGTTCCATACCCGTTAACCCCGAAGTTTGACACCCTGCAATTCAGCAACTTGGACAGAATATTGCTCCAGGCA
>Ga0210122_1000046_pt1 | contig 31344 bp, 21 predicted proteins | sample Muzzi_CordB_D2_FD_185530 | JGI IMG/M metagenome (GOLD analysis project Ga0210122, IMG submission 185530) | Wetland microbial communities from San Francisco Bay, California, USA, that impact long-term carbon sequestration - Muzzi_CordB_D2 (SPAdes) | ecosystem: Environmental > Aquatic > Marine >... | reverse complement strand
GTGGAGCGCCTGGAGGTCACCTGGCCCGACGGCGCGCGCGAGGTCTTCCCGGTCCCCGGGGTCGACCGGCTGCTGACCCTCGAGCGGGGCCGGGGCGAGCCCGCGGCCGGACCGGCGGCCCAGGCCTCCTCGGCCGGCACCGGCCGCTGAAACGGCCCGGGGTCGACCCCGGATGGGCCCCGGATCGGGCTCGAAACCGCCGTCATTCGGAGGCAATGGGATACCCTTCGGGCGGAGACCGGCGCCCATGACTCTCCCACCCTTTCGCCTGGAACGCTTCTTCGCCCGCCACGAGTTCACGGCGCCCCACCACCTCTGCGCTTCGGACTGCGAGAGCTGGACCGTGGGCGAGCTGCTCGACCTCGAGCCGGCCGCCGGCGAGGCGCTCTTCGAGCTGCGGTTGGGCTACACCGAACCGGACGGTCACCCGGAGCTGCGAGAGGCCATCGCCGGCCTCTACGAGCGAACCGGCCCGGAGGACATCCTGGTCTTCTGCGGCGGCGAAGAGGCGATCTACGCCCTCATGTGCTCAGCGTTCGCGCCCGGGGACCGGATCGCCGTCCACTTCCCCTGTTACCAGTCGCTCCACGAGGTGGCCCGGGGGCAGGGCTGCACGGTGGATCTCTGGCGCGCCCGCGCCGCCTGCGGCTGGTCCCTCGACCCCGAGGAGCCCTGGCGCGGTCGGCGCGGCCGGGCCGGCGACGGACCGGCGGGCGTGATCGTCAACCTCCCCCATAACCCGACCGGCGCCGTGATGGACCGGGGCGACTTCGAAGCCCTCGTCGAGCGCGCCCGCGAGCGGGGAACGCGGCTGATCTCGGACGAGGTCTACCGCCTGCTGGAGCTCGGCGACACGGAGACCCTGCCCGCGGCCTGCGACCTGTCGGAAACCGCCGTCTCCCTCGGCGTGGTCTCGAAGTCCCTCGGCCTGCCGGGCTTGCGGATCGGCTGGGTCGCCACCCGGGACCGGAGCCTGCTCCAGCGTCTCGCAGCCTTCAAGGACTACCTGACCATCTGCCCCCCAGCCCCGAGCGAGCTCCTCGCCGCCGTCGCGCTCCGGCACCGGAAGACCCTGATCGGCAGAAACCTGGAGATCCTGCGGAAGAACGTCGAGCTCCTCGGCGCCTTCATGGAGCGCCACCAGGAACGCCTCTCCTGGGTCGCCCCGCAGGGTGGCCCGGTGGCCTACATCGCCCTGCGCGGCGGCGAAGGGACCCACCAGTTCTGCACCGACGTGCTGGACCGAGCGGGCGTGCTGCTGCTTCCAGGCTCCACCTTCGACCCCGACGACCACCGCCACTTCCGCATCGGCTACGGCAGGAAGGACTTCCCGGAGGGGCTGGAGACGCTCGAGACGTACCTGCGGACCGGGTAAACGGGAAGAAGGCCGCGCCCTCCGGGCGCACTCGGCCGGCACAGGTCCGGCCGCTTCCATCAAGGAGTGCGTAGAGGGCACATCCAGCCAGACCGGAGACGGCCGTTCAATCCCCAAACAACCGCTCGAAAACTCCATCCAGCGATGAAGCGGCCGCTCGGAAACTCCATCCATCAATGAAGCGGCCGGACCTGTGCCGGCCGGAGTGCGAGCAGAGCGAGCGGCCTCACCCACCCCCTTCCCATCCCACGAAGAGGGCGGTCGGGGCGGAGAGGCGCCTTGGAGGGGCTCAGAGCCCGCGCCCCTCGTCGCCACAGGGCAGTGCTACAACGCCCGGTCGCGGGCTCTGGGCAGGCGAGGAGAGCCCCCGAAGCTCCCCGGATCCGAGCCGTCCCGGAGAGGCGCCTCCCCGCTCCGACCGCCCGGCGCCCCCTACCCCTACCCCTACCCGACATCCAACGCCACGTCCAGGCTCGGCGCGCTGTGCGTGATCCACCCGACCGAGATGAGATCCACGCCGGTCGCGGCCACCTCGGGCGCCGTCTCCGGCGTGATGCCGCCGGACGCCTCGGTCACCGCCCGGCCCCGGCACATCTCAACCGCCTGCCGCAGATCGGCCGGGGACATGTTGTCCAGGAGCACCGCGTCCACCCCGGCCGCCAGCCCCTCCTCCAGCTCCTCCAGGGAGTCCACCTCGAGCTCGACCTTCACCAGATGCCCGGCGTAGGCCCGGGCCCGCTCCACCGCCGGCCGTACCCCGCCCGCCACCGCCCGGTGGTTGTCCTTGATCAAGATCGCGTCGTCCAGGCCGAACCGGTGGTTGGCGCCGCCGCCGCAGCGGACCGCGTGCTTCTCGAGCGCCCGGAGGCCCGGCGTGGTCTTGCGGGTACAGACGATCCGCACCCCGTCGACGCCTGCCCCCTCGACCGCCCGCACGATGCCGCGGGTGGTGGTGGCGACGCCCGACAGGTGCCCGAGGAAGTTGAGCGCCACGCGCTCGGCCGTCAAGATCGCCCGGAGCGGCCCGCGAACGCTCGCCAGGGTCTCGCCGGCTCCGGCGTCCATGCCGTCCACGGACCGGAGCTCCACCTGGAGGGAGGGCTCCAGCAGCCAGAACGCCGCCGCGGCCACCGGCAGCCCGGCCACCCGACCGTCCGCGCGGGCGACGACGCGGGCGTAACCGGCGGCTTCGACGGGGATCACGGCGTCGGTCGTCAGGTCCCCGGCTCGCCCCAGGTCTTCGACCAGGGCGCGGCGGACGGTCTCTTCGTAGAGGAGCGGCGGAAGGGGCGACGGCACGGCCGCCGCGAGCTTGCGCTTCGAGTCGGGCAACGGGACGGTCATGGCGTACCCCCTCCGGCAAAGCCTCGGCCGACATTGGGGACCGCCGTCCGCCGGGCGGCCTCCGCCGGTCGATCGAGCGCGGGCAGGGCGAAGACTCGCAGCGCCGGCTCGCCCCGACGCGCTTCGTCCGGCACGTCGAGCTCGATCGCCAGGCGGCGGCGCCACCGGGGGTCGGCCTCCGGATAGTCGGACCGGAAATGTCCGCCCCGGCTTTCGGTCCGCGCCAGAGCGGCGGTCGCCACCAACCGGGCGACCAGGAGGAGGTTCCTGCCCTCGCCGCCGAGCCGCCGCGCGAGCGCGTCCGGGTCGGTCCGGTCCGCCATGCCGGCCCCGGTCGCCATCGAGGTTTCCGGCCGGTCGAGGGCGGCGAGCATGCGCTCCAGCCCCTCGGCGGTCCGCTCGACCCCCGCCTCAGTCCAGGCGAGGCGCCGGAGCTCGCGGAGGAGCTCCTCGCCCCCTTCTTCGGGAGCGGGGAGCCGCCCGGCACCGGCCGGCGGCGGCGTGATGGCCCGCGCCAGGCGCGCCGGCGGCGGTGGCGCCGCGGCCACCGAGGCCGCCACCCGGGCGCCGAAGACGAGCGCCTCGAGGAGTGAGTTGGACGCCAGGCGGTTGGCCCCGTGGACGCCGGTCGACGCCGCCTCGCCGCAGGCCCAGAGGCCCGGCAGGCTGGCCCGGCCGTCCTGGTCGGTGGCGATGCCACCCATGTGGTAGTGGGCGGCGGGCGAAACCGGGATCGGCTCGCGCCGGGGGTCGAGGCCGTGCTCGCGGCAGAGCCTGAAGACGGTCGGGAAGCGCTCGGGGAACCGCTCCCCCACTGCCTGTCGGGCGTCGAGGGAGACCTCGTTCCCGGCCGCGCGGCGGCGGCGGATGGCGCGGGCGACCACGTCCCGCGGGCCGAGCTCGGCGTCCGGGTGCTCTCCCACCATGAAGCGCTCGCCCGCGGTGTCGACGAGCACCGCCCCTTCGCCCCGGAGCGCCTCGGTCAGGAGTGGCAGCGGGTCGGCGCCGGCCGCGGCGAGGGCGGTGGGATGGAACTGGACCATCTCGACGTCCACCAGCCGGGCACCCGCCCGGGCGGCCATCGCCAGACCGTCGCCGGTGACCTCCGCCGGGTTGGTGGTGCGGGAGAAGAGCCGCCCCAGACCACCGGTGGCGAGGATCACCGCCGGCGCCCTGAAGATCAGCGGCTCACCCTCCGGCCCCACCGCGGTGACGCCCGCGATCCGGTCGCCCGCGGCGCCCTCGCGGATCAGATCCCAGGCGAACGTCTCCTCCAACAGCGTGATGTGCTCGGCCCGGGCGGTGGCGGCCTTGAGCGTGCGCATGATCTCTGCGCCGGTGGCGTCGCCCTGGGCGTGAAGGATGCGGCGCCGGGAGTGGGCCGCCTCGCGACCCAGGGAAAGGGCACCGTCGGCGCTCCGGTCGAACTCCGCACCGAGGGCGATCAGCCGCATCACGCGGCGCGGCCCCTCGGCGGTGAGGAGCTCCACGGCCTCCGGGTCGTTGAGACCGGCGCCGGCTGTGAGCGTATCGGCGGCGTGGAGGTCGGACGAGTCGCCCGGGCCGACGGCCGCGGCGACGCCGCCCTGGGCATGGGCCGACGAGCCGCCCTCGCCCAGCCGGCCCTTGGTCAGCACCGCGACCCGCCGGGGCGCGAGCTCCAGGGCGGCGGTCAGCCCGGCCGCTCCGGAGCCGATGACCAGGGCGTCGAAGGAAAGGATGTTCATCGGAACCTCCCGTTCAGTTCGACCTTCCACGGCCGACGGCGAGCATCCGCTCCACCGACCGGCGGGCGCGCTCGGCGACGGCCGGCTCCACCACCACCTCATGCTCCATCGTCTCGAGCGACCGGAGAATACGCGGCAGGGTGATCTGCTTCATGTGGGGACAGAGGTTGCAGGGGCGGATGAACTCGACGGTCGGATGCTCGACGGCCACGTTGTCGCTCATCGAGCACTCGGTGATCATCACCACCCGGTTCGCGCCCGACTCCCCGACGTGGCGGATCATGCCGGAGGTCGAGCCCACGTAATCGGCCTCGCCCAGCACGTCCGGCGGGCACTCCGGATGGGCCAGAACGGTGAGGCCGGCTCCGTACTCCGTGCGGAAGCGGCGGATCTCCTCCGCGGTGAAGCGCTCGTGGACCTCGCAGTGACCCTTCCAGAGGATCAGCTCCACGTCCGTGTGGCGGGCCACGTACTGGCCCAGGTACTCGTCCGGCAGGAAGATCACCCGGTCCGAACCGAGGGACTCCACCACCTCGACCGCGTTGGCCGAGGTGCAGCAGACGTCGGTCTCCGCCTTCACCTCGGCCGAGGTGTTGACGTAGGTGACCACCGGCACGCCCGGGTAGCGCTCCTTGAGCAGCCGCACGTCGGCGCCGGTGATCGACTCCGCCAGCGAGCAGCCGGCGTCGAGGCTCGGGATGAGGACAGTCTTCTCCGGCGACAGGATCTTCGCCGTCTCGGCCATGAAATGGACGCCGGCGAAGACGATCACATCGGCGTCGGTCTCGGCGGCCATCCGGGCCAGGGCCAGAGAGTCGCCGGTCAGATCCGCCACGCCGTGGAAGATCTCCGGGGTCTGGTAGTTGTGGCCGAGAATGACCGCGTTCTTCTCCGCCTTGAGGCGGTTGATCGCCTCCACGTAGGGCGCATGGACCGGCCACTCCAGCTCCGGCACCACACCCCGCAAGCGCTCGTAGAGCGGCGCCGTGGAGCGGGCGACCTCCGGCGTGTAGTCGAGGGATTCGGTTCCGTGGACGGTCTCGAGAGGGCTCACGATGATTGCCTCCTGATCGGGCTGGTCGTGCTCAATTATGCTCAAGTTGAGTATAAGCCGCGTCAAAAAGAAGGCCGACGGAGCCGGCCTCGTGTCGTTGACAGACAAAGTCTAAGGTTGAGTATAAGCCTTTGTCAACCCCCTGTGACGAGATCGTGGCGTCCAGGTGACCTCCCCTTGATCCGCGGCGGACCGAGAGCGGGGACCCTGCCCTGATCACCTGTACATCCTTCCGACGAACAGATCATTTGGAGGCCTGAGCTGTACATTGAAGGCATGACCCGGCGACCGGACGAAACCAACCCCGCCCAGCCCCAGTCCAGACTCCGCCCAAACCATCAACCCCGCGAACCAGGGCCGGAGGCGTCCGGGGACAAGCCCCGGACCCACACCTCCGGTGCCAAGCCTCCAACCTCTACCCCAACGCCAGCCCCAGACAAACACCTCCGGTGCCGCAGCCCCCCGCCTCCCACGCCGCGACACCGGCAGGTCGCCGGGGGCGGGCGGTGCGCCGGGGGGCTCAGCGCCGGCGGCCACGGGGGCCCGCGGAGGGCAGACACGGCCTCTCGCCGGCGATGGGAAGGTGAGCGCAGCAACCGTGGATCACCGAACGCGAACCGTCCCCCGGACCACCGCCCGCCCCCGGCGACCGGACGAAACCAACCCCCTACCGCCGCACCCCCGGCAACCCAACCCCCGGCGCAGGCCGCTCCCGCAACACCTCATGCCTGAACCGGAAGATCTCCGCCGGCCGCCCGCCGGTCGACGGGTCGTACTGCCCCGTCCCCTCGACCAACCCCCCCTTCTCCACCAGCCGCCGGAAGTTCCCCTTGTGAAGCCGCACCCCCGCCAACGCCTCCACCGTCCGCTGAAGCTGCAGAAGAGTGAACGTCGGCGGCAGAAGCTCGAACACCACCGGCCGATAGCGAAGCTTCCCCCGCAACCGCCCCAACGCCGTCGACACCATCCGCCGGTGATCGAGGGCCATCGCCCGCCCCACGCCGCACGGCCCCTCCTCCCCCTCCTCGCACTCCACCCCATCCACGCCCCCGGCCGCGCCCACCTCCCGGTCCCGCGACGCCTCCGCCACCAGGCCGGCCTCGTAGAGCAGCTCGTACCGGTCCAGGACCCGGTAGTCGTCCCACGTCACGCCGCCGATGCCGAACGCGATCTCCGCCCGCTGACGCCGCACGGCCCGCTCCCGCGGGCTCGGTGCGGCCTCGATCCACCGCTCGAGCGCCGGCACGATCTGCCGGTCGAGCACCGGCGGCCTACCGTCCCGCCAGTCCTCCCAGGGAAAGAACTTGTACACGTCCCGCCAGGCGGCGCCGGCCCCCGACGGCAGCTCCTCGCGCACCAGCGCCAGGTAACCGACCGAGATCACCCGCGGCCCGCCGGCGAGCTCCCGCGGGTCCCGGTGCCGGTCGCCGAAGGTGTAGAGCTGCTCCACGTAGCCGACCTCGACCCCCGTCTGCTCCCGTACCCAGCGGCGCAGGCCGAGCTCCAGTGTCCGGTCCTCCTCCGGGTCCAACGGGCCAAAGGGAAGGGCGTCGACCGCCGTCCGCGCCGCCGCCGGCCCGGAGCCGTTCTCCTCGAGATCGGCCCGGCCGACGGTCAGGATGCGCGGCACCTCGTGGGTCACCGCGACGATGACGGCATTCAAGCCGACGGTGAGGCGGGACTTCATGGGCGCCTCAGGAGGGCGCCCCCGCGGACGCGCCGGCCTCGAGATCTGCCGCGCCGTCCGCGCCGGCCGCCGGTTCCATCCCTGCGAGCAGGGACGTCGGGGCCACCACTTCCATGCGGCGGTCGTAGACCGCGCCGAAGTGCTCCGCCAACCCCTCGGCCACCTCGGCGACGGAGGGCGCGCGGCCGGTCTCGGCGGCGACCGAGGTCATCTGCACGTCGTCCAGGCCGCACGGCACGATGCGGGTGAAGTAGGAGAGGTCCGGGTCGAGGTTGAGGGCGAAGCCGTGGGTGGTGATCCAGCGGCTCAAGTGAACGCCGATCGAGGCGATCTTCCGGTCCTCGACCCAGACGCCGATGAAGTCCTTGCCCTCTCGGCGCCGGGCGCTGACGCCGAGGTCCGCCAGGGTGCGGATCAGCACCTCCTGGAGGTCGCGCACGTAGCGGCGGATGTCCCGCCGGTCGGGGTTCAGGTCGATGATCGGGTAGCCGACGAGCTGCCCCGGCCCGTGGTAGGTCACCTGTCCGCCCCGGTCGCACTCCTCCACCGCCACACCCTGGGCTTCGAGCCAGGCGCGGGGGACGAGCACGTCCTCGTCGCTGGCGTTCCGGCCCAGGGTGTAGACGTGGTCGTGCTCGAGGAGGAGGAGGTGCTCGCCGCCCCGACCCGCACGCACGTCGTCGCGGACGCGGTGCTGGAGGGCCACCCCGTCGCGATACCCCACGCGGCCGAGGTAACCCCAACGGACGGTGCGCGGCGAGCCCATCACGCCCTCACAGATACGGTTCCAGCTCCGGCCAGTGATCCGTCTCGAGCGACTTCTTCACGTCCTGGAGGAAGTAGCTGCCGTCGGCGCCGTCGACCAGGCGATGGTCGTAGGTCAGCGTGATGTAGGCCATGGTCCGGATGCCGATCGAGTCGTAGCCGTCCCGGTCGGTCACCACCACAGCCCGCTTCTGGAACGCGCCGACGCCGAGGATGGCCACCTGGGGCTGGTTGATCACCGGCGTACCGAAGAGGGTACCGAAGCCGCCCGGGTTGGTGATGGTGAAGGTGCCGCCCTGGAGCTCGTCCGGGCCCAGCTTCTTCGACCGGCCCCGCTCCGCCAGGTCGTTGGCGGTGGTGGCGAGGCCCACCAGGCTCAAGCGGTCGGCGTTCCGGATCACCGGTACGATCAGCCCGCGGTCGAGGGCCACGGCCATGCCCAGGTTGATGTTCTTCTTGTAGACGATCTGATCGCCGTCGATCGAGGCGTTCACCTTCGGATGGGCCTTCAACGCATCGACCGTCGCCTTGAAGATGAACGGCATGTAGGTGAGCTTGGTGCCGTTGACCTGGGCGAACTTCCGCTTGGCCCGCTCGCGCACCTTGACGATGTACGACATGTCGATCTCGAAGGCGGTCGTCACGTGGGCCGAGACGTGTTTCGAATAGATCATGTGAGCCGCGGTGATCTTGCGGATCTGCGTCATCGGCTCGATCTCGACCTCTTCCCCCGCGGTGTAGGCCGGGACCTTGAAGTCCGGGATCGGCGAAGCTCCCGGGACCGTCTCGCCAGCGGCGGTGTGGCGGGCCGCGGCGGGCGCCGGCGCCGCCGGGCGGGCAGCGGCGGCCGGCTTGGCGGAACGCTCCTCCAGGTGGGAGAGGATGTCCTTCTTGGTCACGCGGCCGTGGGCGCCGGTGCCCTCCACCTGGCCGAGGTCGACGCCCTCCTCCTCGGCGATCCGCCGCACCACCGGGCTCGAGAAGGTGCGGACACGATCCTCCTCCGACGGCGCTTCCTCCGCGGATGGCGCGGGGGCCGGAGCCGGGGCGGCGGGCGCCTCCGCGGCAGCCGTGGGAGCCTCCTCGACCTTCGGTGCCGGAGCCTCCTTCGGCGCCTCCTCCGCAGCCGGGGCGGCCGGGGCGGCGGCGCCCTCCTCGCCCTCGGCGCCGATCATGGCGACCACCTCGTCGACCGCCACGGTCTCGCCCTCTTCGTGCTTGATCTCGAGCAGCGTGCCGGCGGCGGGGCTGGGGATTTCTGCGTCCACCTTGTCGGTGGAGATCTCGAACAGCGGCTGGTCCCGTTCGACCGTGTCGCCGACCTTGACCAACCACTTGGTGATCGTTCCTTCGGCGATCGATTCACCCATTTGGGGCATGACGACTTCTGTGGCCATCTGGAGCTCTCCGTGTCGTATTCGAAACTCGGTATGAAGGTGTTTGCGCTGGGTCGCTCCGCCGGGCGCCGGGAGGCGCTCCGGAATCCGGACGCGAGGGCTTCCACGGGGTCGTACGAACCGCCGGAAGCCGCGGATGTCAAAGGATAACACCTGCCGCACCCGGCCTATTTATGGCCCGTCCAAGCGCCCCGTGTCGGAGCCGTCGGGGCCGCTCGGCAGCGGAGCGGAAGCCTGGCCGTGGGCCGATCCCGCGCAGCACAGGGCGCCAACGCGGTGCCATCCTGGTAGATTGACCTCCTGTGCTCCGTCTCCACGTAGTTCCCGCGCGCGGGGAAGCCTTCGATCGAGAGCTCGACACCACCTCGATCGTCATCGGTCGAGCCCCTAGCTCGGACCTCATGATCGAGGACCGGTTCCTTTCGCGCCGGCACGCCCGCCTCTGGATCGAGGGGGACCAGGTGATGCTCGAGGATCTGGGCTCCCACAACGGCACCTTCCTCAACGGCGACCGGGTGAGCGAACCGGTGCCCGTGCGGCCGGGGGACACGATCCGGATTTCGACGAGCGTGCTGAGCCTCGAGCCCGCCGACGGTCGAGCCGAACCGACCGAGACGCGGATGCCCCCCATCCCCGGGGCGACTCTCGTGCGCGAGGCGTCGGACCTGCTCCCCGACTCCAGGCCCGCGCCGGCCCTCTCGGACAGCATCGAGGATCTGGTCCGCTACTCCGAGCGGCTGGCTCTGGTCAACGAGATCCACAAGGCGCTCGCCGGCACCGGGAACCTGGCCGGCCTGCTGGAGCTGATCCTCGACCGTCTGTTCGACCACTTCCGCCCCGAGCAGGCGGCGGTCTTCCTGCGCCGCCCGGACGGGACGTTCACCAAGGAGGCCGAGCGGACCTCCGAGGGCGGTGACCTCGGCCTCGACTTCCGCAGCCTGGAGTACGAGGTCGGCGAAAAGGGCCTGGCGCTGGTGGTGCTCGACGCTCGGGAAGACGAGCGGTTCACCGGCTCGGAGAGCATGATGGCCGCCGGGGTCCGCAGCTTGATGGCGGCGCCGATGCTCACCACCCCGCCCATCGCGGGCGCCTCCTCCCTGGGCATGATCGTCCTCGCCTCCCGCCTCTCGGTGCGCCAGTTCAACGAAGGCGACCTGGAGCTTCTGGTCTCGCTGGCATCGGTGGCGGCGCTGCGCATCGGCAACGCGCTGCTCGCCGAGGAGGCGGCCGAGCGCCGGCGTCTCGAGGAGGAGCTCGAGTTGGCGCGGTCGATCCAGGTGGCGCTCCTGACCGAGGATCTGCCCGCCCTCGACGGCTGGGAGCTCCATGCCGGCAACGTGCCTTCCCGGCGGGTGTCGGGCGATTTCTACAAGATCGTCGAGCGGGAGTCGGGTGGGCGCCAGGAGCTGGTGGTGCTCCTCGCCGACGTCTCCGGCAAGGGGATGGCCGCCTCGCTGTTGACGGCCGCGCTCGAGGCCATGACCTCGGGGCTGCTCGAGGAGACCGAGTCTCCGGAGGCGATTTGCCGGAAGGTGAGCCACCTGCTCTACCGGCGCACGCCCCCGGCCAAGTACGCCACCGGGTTCCTGGCGTTGATCGACCCGGCCTGCGGAGAGGTGCGCTACACGAGCGCCGGTCACAACCCGGTGCTGGTGGTCCGTGCCGAAGGCAGTGTGGACGAGCTGGCGTCGACCGGTCAGCCCCTGGGCCTCTTACCCTCGCCCCATTTCGCGGCGGCCGGCGACCGGCTGCGGCCGGGGGACCTTCTGGTCGCCTACAGTGATGGCATCACCGAGGCCACGGACGCCGCCGGCCGCGAGTATGGCGTCGAGCGTCTGAGGGAGGCCTGCGCTACCTACCGCGCCGATCCTCTCGACGAGCTGGCCGATCACATCGAGCAGGACCTGAGGCGATTCGTGGGCGAGGAGCCCTTCGCCGACGACCGGACGATCGTCATGGTGCGGCGAACGGGGTGAGGGTCGAGAGCGGGAGACAGTCCTTCGCTGGGGCGTAGCCGGGAGCGTCGCGGGGCCTCCCGGTGGCCACCAAACCACCTGACCCCCTACACCGCGTCATCGGCAGGGTCCGTGGTCGGGGCGTTCGGTCGACGAATGCTCAGCGGGCGCGACCACGGACCCGGCCCCAGGCGGGACACCCTGGCCCTAAATATGAATCGCGTGCCCGGCCGCCGCATGGGCCGCTTCGTGCATCGCCTCGCCCAGCGTCGGGTGGGCGTGGATCGTCTCGATCAGCTCCTGATTGGTCGTCTCGAGATGGAGCGCCACACAGGCCTCCGCGATCAGGTCGGTGGCGTGGATGCCGATGATGTGAACACCCAACACCTCGTCGTACTTCGTGTCCCGCACGATCTTGACGAACCCGGCAGTCTTGCCGGAAATCACCGCCTTACCGAGAGCCGTGAACGGGAACTTCCCCACCGCCACCTCGTAACCCCGCTCCTTCGCCTGCGCCTCGGTCAGCCCGACATGGGCCACCTCCGGGTCGCAGAACGTGACCATCGGCACCTGCTCGTAGTCCAGCGGACGCACGTCCTTGCCCGCCATGTGCTCGACCGCGAGAATGCCCTCAGCCGACGCCACGTGAGCGAGCCAGGGCGTGTCGACCACGTCGCCGATGGCGTAGATGTGACCGACCGTCGTCCGCATCATCTCGTCGACCACCAGATAGCCCCGGTCGTCGATCTCCACCCCGGCCTCCTCGAAGCCGAGGCCGCGGGAGACGGGCGCGCGGCCGATCGCCACCAGGAGCTTCGACGCCTCGACGGTCTCCTCGCCCTTGTCACTTTCCAGGGTCACGCGGACGCCCGCGTCCGTCGTCTCGGCCGCGGCCAGCTTGGTGCCGGTCTTGACCTTGATCTTGCGCTTCTTGAGGTTCCGCTCGAGCTCCTTCGAAACCTCCTCGTCCTCGCCGGGGAGCGCCCGGGGGAGCATCTCGACCAGGGTCACGTCGCTGCCGAAGGAGCGGTAGATGGACGCGAACTCGGTGCCCACGGCGCCGGCGCCCAGCACCACCAGCGACTCCGGGACCTCGCGCAGCTCGAGCACGTGGTCGGAGGTGATGATCTTGTCGCCGTCGACCGGCGCCGGCGGGATCTCCCGCGGCACGGAGCCGGTGGCGATCAGGATGTTCTTCGCCCGGTACGTGGTCTTGCCGCCCTCCGGGTCCTCGACCTCGACCTCGTGCGCGCCGGCGAGGCGACCGGTGCCGCGGATGCCCTCCACCTTGTTCTTCTTGAACAGGAACTCGACGCCCCGGGCGTTCTTCGAGACCACCTCCTCCTTGCGGTCCATGGCCCGACCGATGTCGAGGCTGGGCTCACCGACGTCGATCCCCTGGGAGCCGGCCTCCCGGATCTGCTCCAGCAGCTCCGCGGTGTGGAGGAGCGCTTTGGTCGGAATGCAGCCGCGCAGCAGGCAGGTCCCGCCGTAGCGGGCGTCCTTCTCCACAACGGCGACCTTCATTCCTAGCTGGCCGGCGCGAATGGCGGCCACGTAGCCGCCGGGGCCGGAACCGATGACGATCAGATCGAGCTCTTGCTCGGCCATGGGGTCTCCCTCTCTTCTCTCTCTGGATCGGAACTGACGCTGGATCGAGACTGAAGCGTCGGATTCTTGGTGCGTGAGGCTCGAACGGGGATGGGGCGGCGCGCTAAAAGGCCTGCACCGGCTCGGCACGAAGCCGTCCGGGCCGGTCTTCGACGAGCCGCGCCAGGGGCTCGTCCGCCTCGTGCTCGAAGATGCAGAGCCAGCGCTCCTCGGCCGCCCTCCCGAGCCACAGATCCTTGTTCTCCATCGTGGTCACGGGATACAGATCGTACCCCATCACCCAGGGCGTCGGAACGTGGGCGCGGGTGGGCACCAGGTCGGCCAGGAAGATCGCCTTGTCCTCCGTTCCCACCCCGCGGCCCGCGGGCGTCGCCTCGCTGCCGTCCAGGAGCACCACGCACATGTCCCGGTTGTGGCCGGGCGCCTTGACCGCGCGGACGCCGGGGATCGGCGCCGCCTCGTCGTCGAACAGCTCGACGACGCCCGCCTCGAAGAGCGGCTCCCAGTTGCGCGGGTCGTAGCTCGCGCGGTCCCGGAGGTTGGGGCTCCTGCCGTGGTCCACCTCGCCCCGCGCCATCCAGTACCGGGCGTTGGGGAAGGTGGGCACGAAGCCGCCGCCGGTCTCGGTGGTGTTCCAGCCGCAGTGGTCGAAGTGCAGGTGGGAGAGGAGCACGTGGGTGACGTCACCCGGCTCGTAGCCGGCCTCGGCCATCGCCTGGGGCAGGGTCCGCCGGTTCGGATCGATGCGGAAGATCGAGTGGAACTTCTCGTCGCCCTTGGCACCGATGGCGGTGTCGATCAGCACCAGGTCGTCGCCCCGCGCCACCAGCAGGCAGTTGGTCACCATGGTGATGCGGTTGATGTCGTCGGCCGGCTTCTTGCGCTCCCAGAGCGGCTTGGGCACGACGCCGAACATGGCGCCGCCGTCCAAGCCGAAGGTACCGTCGTCAACCAGCGCGCAGTCGAGCTCTCCCAGGCGGAACGAACGCATGACGGGAAGTTTACAAGATCGGCGCGGTCGGCCGGCGCAAGCGGCCGGGGTGGATCGCGCCCGCCGGGAGAGCACCACGAGCGCTCGGGTAAGATCCTCTCCGCATGAGGCGCGAGGCTCCTTTCCCGACCCGTCGAGCCGTGCTCGGAGCAGGCCTCGTCGTGGCGGGAGCGGTCGCCTTCTGGATCGGCCTGTCCGCGTGGGCCTCCTGGAGCCTGGAGCGGGCCCGGGCCCGCTTCGTGGCCGTCGTGGGCACGGTCGAGGCCGCCGCCCAGCGGCCGGAGGCGGCCTCCGCCGCCGAGCAAGACGCGATCCGCTGGCTGTTCGAGGGAACGGCCGCGGTGGCGGTCGGCGACGAGGAGAGCGCACACCTCGGGGAGATCGTTCGTCGCGGGCCCGCCTCCTGGAGCCCGGAGGAGCGCGAGATGGTGGCCACCCTCGCCCGGCGCGAGGCCGAGGCCCTGGCGCTTCTCGAGCGGGCCGGCGCGCTCCATGGCGGCTCGACCTCCGCCGCGATCGACGACCAGCGACTTCTCGAGAACGGCCCGCGGCTTCTCCGCGGCACGATGCTTCTCCTGGCCCGGGCGGGCCTGGCCCTCGACGACGGCCCCAGCGACGCCGGGAGGACGCTCTCCGCGCTGGCGGGGATCGCGCGGACCCTCCAGGCCGGCTCCGGGCCGCCCCAGCAGATCTTCGGCACCGTCGTGGAGGGCCGCTACCTCCGCGGCGTCCACTGGATGGTCGAGGACCCGGCGGTGCCCGCGGCGGTCCTCGCCGACCTCCTGGACGACCTCTCCATCACTCCCTCGGCCGAGCGCATCCGGGCTCTGGTGGCTCCCTTGGGCACCGCAGGTGGCGAAGCGGAGCTGGAGACCCCCTGGTGGCAGCGCCTGGAACGAGCCTCGAATCTCACCACGCTCCGCCGGATGGTCGAGGCGAGCGGCGAGCCGGGCGCCCTCCTGGCGATGGCCGGGGCTGGCGAGGCATCGGGCGCGCAGGCTGCATCGGCTGACACCGCGCTCGCCGAGCTGGCCATTCCCAACATCGTCGACGCGGCCCTCCGGATGCAGGCGGTCGAGGCGTCCCGGCGACTGGCGCGGGTACTGCTCGGGCTCAGGATCCAGGCGGCGGCCGATGGCGTGCCCCAGCTCTGGCTGCCGTGGATCGGCCGCCGGCTGGAGAGCGCGGAGCCCGACCCACTGACGGGTCAGCGGCCCGTGCTCACGGCCGAGGACGGCGTGATCCTGATCACCAACCCGGCCGCCGCCGAAGTGTGGGAGACGCGCTGGGGCGGCCCGCCCGGAGAGCGGACGCCTCCGCCCTATGTCTGGCGCCTCCAGCCGGAGATCCTCCTGAGGTTCGAGAGAGATCGAGACGGGGCTCGCTCTCCCGCCCCCTGACAGGAACGGCCTCCTCGCCGAAGGCGGGCACCGTCCTCCGGGGAGGACGATCGGCGGCGACGGGCTCATCTCCTGACGAGCGGGCCCCAACCTGGGGCCGAAGGGAGCGCCCGAACCGGCCCTGCCTGCCTCCTGCGAGCTCCAGGACCGCATGCCCTCCGCCGGCCGCACCGTGGCACCGGAGTTGCTAGCCCCTCCTGGTAGAGCCGCCGGCGGCGACACCGCCGGCGACCCACCAAACGACACCGAGGAGAGAGACATGAGCTTGATCCATCGCACCGCCTGGGTTGTCACCGCCGCAGTCCTGCTCGCCGCGATCATCGCGGTTCCCGCCTCCGCCCAATACTCCGGCCGCGACCACACGATTCGCTTCCGGGCCGGCCTGTTCGAGCCGGACGGCGAATCCGCCTACTGGGACGACACCGCCGCCATCTTCACCGGTGACCCCGCCGACCTCGAGGACACGATCGTCGGCTTCGACTACCGGATGGGTCTGGGCGAGCACCTCGCGCTGCTCGTCTCGGCGAGCGGCTACGAGGGGGAGGACACCCGCACCTACATCGACTTCGTCGACTTCTCCGGTGCCGAGATTCGCCACCGCGTGAACCTCGACGTCACCTCTTTGACCGCGGGCCTGATGCTGCGCTTCGCGCCCCGGGCGGCGGTCTCGCCCTATATTGGAGCGGGCGGCGGCATCTACTCCTGGGAGCTGAGCGAGTCCGGCCGGTTCATCGACTTCGGCACCCCGGACCTCGAGATTTTCCGTGATCGATTCAAGGATGAAGGGGACGCCTTCGGCTGGTACGTCCAGGCCGGCCTCGAAGTGCCCATCGGAGCTGGCTGGGCCCTCTTCGCCGAAGGCCGCTGGCACGACGCTGACGACGAGCTCTCGGGAGACTTCGAAGGCTTCGGCGACCTGGATCTCTCCGGTCGGGAGTTTTCGGCAGGGGCGTCCTGGACGTTCTAGTGGTTCGACCACGGTGCGGTGCGCAGACCGCGCACCGCACCGTCTTCTCCAGCACACCGGTGCGGTTCTTCTTGTCCGTTGCGAAAAGAAGGGCCGTTCGCTTCGCTCACACCTCGGCCGGCACGGAGGCCGGCCGCTTCACGCCGAGATGGTGTCTCCGGAAAGCGATCCCCAGATGAAGCGGCCGGCTTCAGCCGGCCGGGTGCCCCGTAGGGGCGACCTCATCTCATCCGTTGCGCCGAGAGCTGAGAGGCGCTCGAACACGTCAGATCGCAATGCCTAGGGGGTGGGCCGGTAAGGAAGGACTGCGGCGTACGGCCGTACGCCGCAAGGAGAGAGGAGCGAGGACGCCGCGAGATGGGGTGCTATGGCGGCCCTAAGGTCAGGAGAATTTTCTCATGAGGCCCACCACTATCCCCTGAATCTTCAGATCCTTCGACGGCACGTAGATCGGCTCCATCGACGGGTTCGCCGGCTGGAGCCGCACCTGCTCTCCCTCCGGGAAGAAGTGCTTCAGGGTCGCCTCGTCGCCCACCAGGGCGACGACCATCTCGCCGGCTTCGGCCTGCTCGCGGAGCTGCACCACCACAAAGTCGCCGTCGAAGATCCCCTCGTCGATCATCGAGTCGCCGGTCACCCGCAGCACATAGTGCTCACCGCTCTTGCCGAGCAGGTGGCTCGGCACGCCGAGGGTCTCGTCGCCGGCCAGCGCCTCGATCGGGCGCCCGGCGGCGATCTTGCCGAAGAAGGGAAGGTCGAGCACCCGCGCCGGCTCCGGATCGTCCAGGCGTTCCACGAGCTCGATGCCCCGCTTCTGGTTCGGGTCGCGGGTGAGGAAGCCCTTGTTTTCCAACAGCTTCAGGTGCTTGTAGACGGTGCCGTAGGACGAAAAACCGAACCGCTCCCGGATCTCCAGATGGGTCGGGGAGATCCCTTCCCGCTCCCGAAACTCCCGGATGAACTCGAGGATCTGCTTTTGACGACCGGTGAGGTAGTTCTTGCGTCCTTTCGCCATGAGCGGATTCTACGCCGGTAACACGGCGTAAGTCAAGTCGCCGCCGGCCCGCGACGGCACTGCCCCGCCGCGCGGACCGGCCATGCGATCGCGCGCTCGGGGATCGGAACCGTTCCCTCGACGGCCAGACACTGCTAAACTCCGCCACCGCACCCGCTCATGTCCCTCGTCGATCCACCCACCGTCCACCGGGAGCTGGAAGAGCACCGCCTGGCCAATGGCCTTCGGGTCGTGCTCCACCGCGACGAACGTCTCCCCCTGGTCACCCTCAACCTCTGGTACCACGTCGGCTCGAAGGACGAGCGGCCCGGGTTGACCGGCTTCGCCCACCTGTTCGAGCACATGCTCTTCCAGGGGAGCGAGCACGTCTCGGGGACGGACCACTTCCGCTACATCCAGCAGGTGGGCGGCGTGGCCAACGGCTCCACCTGGTACGACCGCACCAACTACTACGAGACCCTGCCCTGCCATCACCTCGACCTGGGGCTGTGGCTCGAGTCGGACCGCATGGGCTTCTTCCTGCCGGCCCTGACCTCGGACAAGCTCGAGACCCAGCGTAGCGTGGTGATGAACGAGCGCCGCCAGCGGGTGGACAACCAGCCCTACGGCCGCGCCCTAGAGCGGGTCCACGAGCTCCTCTACCCGGCGGACCACCCCTACCACTGGCCGGTGATCGGCTACATGGACGACATCGCCGCCGCCACTCTGGACGACGTGCGGAGCTTCTTCCGCACCCACTACACGCCGTCGAACGCGGTCCTGACCCTCGCCGGACGCTTCGACCCGGACGACGCCCTGGCGCGGGTCGAACGCTGGTTCGGGGCGATCGATTCGGCGCCGGCCGCGAGGCCCCCGAGGTCACTGCCGGACCCTCGGTTCTCCGGCGAGCGCCGGGACCGGCTGAGCGACACGGTCCGACTGCCTCGGGTCTACCTCGCCTTCCAGGCGCCGCCGTACGGCGAGGCGCCCTGGTACGCGGGCGATCTCCTGGCCCAGATCCTCACCGCCGGCAAGTCGAGCGTGCTCCACGAGGACCTGGTCTACCGGCGGGAGCTCGCCAGGAACGTCGCCGCCTACGTGCTGCCGACCGAGCTGGCGGCGACCTTCACCATCGTCGCCACCGCCAACCCGGACCAGGAGGTCGAGCGCGTGGAGGGGGCGATCCTCGAGCACCTCGATCGGATCGCCACCGACGGCCCGTCCGAAGAGGACCTGGAGCGCGCCCGCAACCGGGTGCTCCACGATCTCTACGAGGAGCTCCAGACGCTCGACGCCCGAGCCGACCTGCTCTCCCAGTGCGCGACTCTGTTCGGCGATCCGGCCCGGGCGTTCACCGAGGCCGATCGCTACAGCGCGGTCGACGCCGCCGCCATCGCCGCGTTCGCGCGCTCGTACCTGATCGAGGCCGGCCGCTCCGTGGTCACCGTCATGCCCCGTGCCGACGGAAAGGAACGGACGTGAGCGACCAACCGGCCGATCTCGACTCGCTCTCCGTGCCGGTGGAGCGCTCGTCGCCACCGAAGCCGGGGCGGATCCAGCCTTACGCCTTCCCGAGCTTCTCCCGGCACAAGCTGGCGGCCGGCCTCGAGCTGATTCCGGTCCACCTGCCGGGCGTGCCCCTGGTCGGCATCGAGCTGCTGTTCCCCGCCGGCTCGAGCTGGGACCCGGACGACAGGCCGGGGCTGGCGAGCCTGGTCTCCGGCCTCCTCGACGAGGGCACCGAGGCCCGCAGCGCCCTCGAGATCGCATCCTCGATCGAGCGCCTGGGCGGGCGCCTGGGCACGGGGACGGACTGGAACGTCTCCTCGATCACCCTGCGCCTGCTCTCCCGAGACCTGGAGGAGGGGCTCGACCTGCTGGCCGAGGTCGCCCGGCGCCCGACGTTTCCGGCGGAGGAGGTCGAGCGCGCCCGGCGCAACCGCCTGACCGACCTCATGCGCCGCCACGACCGGCCGTCGACCCTGGCGATCGACGAGCTCTACCGCGCGGTCTACGGAGACACCACCTACGGCCGGCCCCTGGTCGGCACCCCGGAGTCGATCCGTGGCCTGGACCGGGGCGACGTGGAGGAGTTCTACCGGCGCCACTACCGCCTCGGCGGAGCGATCCTCCTGGCGGTCGGGGACCTGGACGCGGAGGCGATCGAGACCGCGGCGGTCGAACGGTTCGGCGCCGCCACCCTGGCGGAGCCGTCGCCCCGCCCCGCTCTCGACGCGGGGTTCGCCGACCGGGTGCGCATCCGCCTGATCGATCGCCCGGGCTCGCCCCAGACGGAGCTCCGCGTGGGCCACCCGGCGGTCCCCAGGCAGCATCCTGACTGGACGGCGCTCGGCGTGCTCAACGGCCTCTTCGGCGGCAAGTTCACCAGCCGGATCAACCTCAACCTGCGCGAGCGTCACGCGCTGACCTACGGCGCGTCGAGCCGCTTCGTGCCGCGGCTCGGCCGGGGTCCGTTCGTGATCAACGCCGCGGTGGCCAACGACGGGGTCGGGCTGGCGGTGCGCGAGATCCTGACCGAGCTCGAACGGCTGCGCCAGGAGCCGGTCGGCGAGGAGGAGCTCGCCGAGACCAAGAGCTACATCCTGGGAGTGTTCCCCTACTCTCTCCAGACCGCCGAAGGCATCCTCCAACACCTCGAGAACCTGGCGGTCTTCGACCTGCCGGACGACTACTACGTGCCCGAGGTGTTCATGGCGCGGCTCGCCGCCGTGGACCGGGAGGAGGTTCTACGGGTGGCGAGAGAGCACCTCCATCCGGACGGCGCTTCGGTAGTGGCAGTCGGACCGGCGGCCGAGCTCCGGAGCCAGCTCGAAGGGATCGGGGAGCTCGAGGTGATCGAGCCCGAGCCGTTCGAGCTCAAGCCGAGCGACGTGTCCGAAGAGCCCGGCACCGCAGGACCGATCGACACTCGGTAGGAGTCTGGAACGCCACGGGGCCGGGCGTAGTAGGGTGCGCTTCAGCGCACCGGGCCATGGTCTGGTGCGCTGAAGCGCACCCTACGCGCACCCTACGCGCACCCTACGCGCACCCTACGCGCACCCTACGCCCGGGCTCACTCGAGCCGGGCGACCAGCTCCTGGCCCTCTTCGAGCCGGATCTCCAGGCGCCGGGTGATGCCCTCCGGGAAGTTCCCGTCGAGGTTGCGCGTGATCGCCGGCCGGTCCGGTAGCGCCACGATCACCCGCACCGTCGCCGCTCCTGACGGGACCTCGTAGCTGTTCTCGATCTTCCCTGGCGTCCCTTCGAGGCGCAGGAAACGCCCCCGACGAAAGAAGCGGTAGGGCTCGCGGATGAGCTGGCTGTCGTCCAGGTAGACGGTCAGCACGCCCTCGGGGTAGGCGCTGTAGAAGCTGAGGGCGAGCGTCGCCCGCCCGGCCGCCGCCGGCTCCGCCTCGGCCGGAGCGGGCGTCTCGGTGGCGGCGGCCACCTCGTCCTCGGCCGGCTGCTCCTCCGCGGGCGCCGGCGCGGCAGCGGCCCGGCGGGCCGCCCGCTCCCGGGCCTGGCGCTCGAGGGCCCGGTCGGCGTCGGCCAGGAGGGTCTGGGCCTCTTCACTGGTCTCGTCGACCGCGAGAGCAGCCTCCGCCGCGGTCCGTGCCTCGTTCCAACGGCCGGCGTCCGCCGCCTCGTGGGCCTGGGTCAGAGCTCCCGACAGGCGCGCGGCGCGCTCTTCGGCCTGCTCGGCCGTCTCCATGCTCTGCTCAATGCGCCGGCGGGTCTCGCCGATCGACTCCACGTCCGGCGCCAGCTTCTCGGCGGCCCGCAGCAGGTCGACGGCCACCTGACCCTCGCCGGCTTCGAGGGCGTCGGTCGCCTGGCGCAGCACCGGCGCCGCCTGGACCCGCTGGTCGTGGACCGGGCTCGGCTCCGACCGGTCGGCGCCGGAGGTCTCGGGGCGCACCAGGGACCAGACGCCCCAGCCAATCCCGGCGGACAGGGCGGCGGTCGCCACGACCACCACCAGCAGACGCAGGAGCGGCGGGCGTTCCAGCGAGTCCGGCACGATGAGCTCGGCCAGCCCTCGGGCACCTCTGCGCACCGCCGCCAAGGCCCGATCGAGGCCCCCGCCCGAAGCGTCCGGCGCGCGCCGGGCCGGACGCGCGGCCTTGGCCGAGCCGGTGCTCGATGCGGAGCCCGATCCCTCACCGGTCTCGTTCGCCGGCGGCGCGTCCACGGTCGCGCCCTCGAGCGCGATCTCCTGGGTCTCGTTCAGCAGCTCCTGGTTCCGCGCCTCCTGAATGGCTGCCGCGAGGGCCTTGGCCATCTCGGCGACGCTTGGGAAGCGCTCGTCCGGATCCTTGGCCAGGGCCCGCTCGAGCACCCGCTCGATCGACTTCGGCAGACCGGGGCCGTGGTGGTCCGGCGGGATGAAGTCCTCGTAGGCGATGCGGTGGGTGACCACCGTCACGTTGTCACCCTGGAACGGCTTCTCCCCGGTGAGCATCTCGTAGAGCACCACCCCCAGGGAGAAGACGTCCGCCCGGTGATCGGCGGCCTCGCCCCGGATCTGTTCCGGAGCCATGTAGTTGGGGGTGCCCAGGAGCTGGCCGTCGTGGGTCAGGTTCGAGGTGCCGAAGCGGGCGATGCCGAAGTCGGTCAACTTGACCCGTCGGTCCTCGGTGAGCAGGATGTTCGCCGGCTTGACGTCCCGGTGCACGACGCCCCGCGAGTGGGCGTACTCGAGCCCCTCGGCCACCTCTGCGATGACGTGGGCGGCCTCCTCGATCGGCAGCCGGTTCTCGCTGCGCAGGACCTCCTTCAAGTTGGTCCCGCGCACATACTCCATGGCGATGAAGGTGACCCCCTCTTCGCTCTCCTCCACGACGTCGTGGATGGTGACGATGTTGGGATGCGACAGGATGCCGGCGCTCTGGGCCTCGCGGATGAACCGGGCCCGGAACATGTCGAGGTCCTGCCCCTGGAGCGCCTCGGTGGCGCGGAAGGTCTTGAGCGCCACCAGCCTGCCGATCAGCGGGTCCTTCGCCATGTAGACGACGCCCATGGCTCCCCGACCGATTTCGTCGAGGATCTCGTAGCGACCGAGGTGCGTGGGGGTTCGCAGCGACATAGGGCGGTTCGGTGTTCCGGTGAACGGAGCTGTGATTCTAGCAGCCCACGCCCGGGCGCGGGACGAATGTGTGCGCCGGCTCCCGTCTGGCGGCGGCCCTTCCGCGAGACCCTCGGGCGATCGCTAAGCACGTAACGAATCAACCACTTGCCGGGTCTCGGCGCGCCCTCTGGGGAGGCTGAATCCGTATGGTATATTCAAGCGCCCTGACAAGCGCCCTGACCGTCCCCCGATCTCAGCAAGCCTTCGAACTCCCGAACTTCCAGAGCAAGGAGATCTCAGTATGCAGGTGGAGAGCCCCCAGCGCCTTCGCAACGTGGCCGTCGCCGGACACAGCGACACCGGAAAGACGACGCTCGTCAGCGCACTCCTGTATGCCAGCGGCGCCACCTCGCGACAGACCAAGGTGGACGACGGCAACACGGTGACGGACTTCGACCAGCAAGAGGTCGAGCGCCGCATTTCGATCGGCCTGGCGACGGCGTTCGCTCCCTGGCAGAAGCACAAGATCAACCTCCTCGACTGCCCCGGCTACGGCATCTTCTTCACCGAGACCCGGGCCGGCTTGCGCGCGGCGGACTCGGCGCTGGTGTGCGTCAACTCGGTTGCCGGCATCGAGGTCAACACCGAGAAGGTGTGGACCACGGCGGAGGAGATGAACCTGCCGGTCCTCTTCCACCTGACGAAGATGGACCGCGAGCGCGCCGACTTCGAGCGCGCCGTCGAGCTGCTCCAGGAGCGGTTCGGCCGCACCGTGCTGCCACTCCAGGTGCCGATCGGCAAGGAGCAGGACCTCCAGGGCGTGGTCGACCTGGTGCACCTCAAGGCCTATCTCTTCGACCGTGACGGCGACGGCAAAGGCAAGGAGACCGAAGTGCCGGCGGACCTGGCCGACCAGGTCTCCACCTGGCGGGACCAGCTTACCGAGGCGGTGGCCGAGTCGGACCTGGAGCTCATGGAGAAGTACCTGGAGGAGGGCGAGATCTCCCAGGAAGAGCTCGAGACCGCCCTCGCCAAGGCGGTCCATGGCCGTCAGATCTTCCCGTTGACCCTGGGCTCGGACCTCCACATGATCGGCGCCTCGTCGCTGCTCGACATGATCGTCCAGGTTCTCCCCTCGCCCGTCGACCGGACCTTCCCGGCCCAGACCCTCGGCGGCGAGGCGATCGAGCTCGAGGCGGACCCGGACGCGCCGTTCGCCGCCCTCGTGTTCAAGACCACCAGCGACCCGTTCTCCGGCAAGCAGTCCCTGCTGCGGGTGGTCTCCGGCAACCTTCCGTCCGACACCATGGCCTGGAACAGCCGCATCGAGGAGACCGGCAAGGTGGGCACCCTGATGCAGATGGAGGGCAAGACCGGCACCGCCGTCCCGGAGCTCGTCTGCGGCGACATCGGCGGCGTGGCGAAGCTCAAGAACGCCGCGACCGGCGACACCCTCGCCAGCAAGGACCGGACGCTGCGGTTGGCCTGGATCGACGTGCCGGAGGCGGCCATCGCTTTCGCCGTCGAGCCGGAATCGAAGTCGGACGAGGAGAAGATCGGCGAGGCCCTGCAGCGGCTCATGGACGAGGACCCGACGCTCCACGTGAGCCGGGACCCGGACACCCACGAGTACCTGCTCTCCGGGGCCGGGCAGCTCCACATCGAGATCGCGGTCGCCAAGCTCAAGGAGCGCTTCAAGGTCAATGTGGTGCTCCACCCGCCGAAGGTTCCCTACCGGGAGACCATCCGCAAGCCGGCCGACGGCCACGGGCGCCACAAGAAGCAGAGCGGCGGTCGCGGACAGTTCGCGGACTGCAAGATCAAGATGGAGCCGCTGCAGCGCGGCGGGGACTACGAGTTCGCCGATGAGATCTTCGGCGGCTCGATTCCCCAGACCTACCGCCCGGCGGTCGACAAGGGCATCCGGGAGGCGCGCAAGAAGGGCTTCCTCGCCGGCTTCCCGGTGGTCGACTTCAAGGTGCGGCTGCTCGACGGCCAGTACCACGACGTGGACTCGTCCGAGATGGCGTTCAAGATCGCCGGCTCGCTGGCGTTCAAGGACGCCATGGCGAACGCGGCGCCGACCATCATCGAGCCGATCATGCTGATCGAGGTCACCGCCCCGGACGACGTGACGGGCGACATCATGAGCGACCTGTCCCAGCGCCGGGGCCGCCCCCAGGGCATGGAGGCGGGCGCGGGCAGCGGCACCCAGATGATCAAGGCCAACGTGCCGATGGCGGAGATGCTCGACTACGCGCCGTCGCTGCGCTCCATGACCCAGGGCCGGGCCAGCTTCCACATGGAGTTCTCCCACTACGAAGAGGTGCCGAAGCAGATCCAGGAGAAGATCATCCAGGAGGCCCAGCGGGAGAAGGAAGAGGCGGGCTGAGCGGTCCCCACTCGATGGACCTCTCCACCGTCGCCCTGGGCCTCGTCTGGTACGTGGCCTTCCTGTTCTCCACCACCCTGCACGAGGCGGCCCATGCCTGGGCCGCCTTGCGCATGGGGGACCCGACCGCCTACCACGGCGGCCAGGTGACCCTGAACCCTCTGCCCCACATCCGGCGCGAGCCGTTCGGCATGGTGATCGTGCCGATCCTCGTCTTCGCCCTCTCCGGATGGATGATCGGCTGGGCGAGCGCGCCCTACGACCCGGCGTGGGCCGAGCGCCATCCGAAGCGCTCCGGCCTGATGGCCCTCGCGGGGCCCGCCTCGAACCTCCTGCTGGTGGTCGCCACCGGCCTCGTCATCCGCGCCGGCGTGGCCTTCGGCCAGTTGGCTCCGACCCCGGGCGCCACCCTCTCCACTCTGGCCCGATCCGCCGCGGTCGACGGCGCCGGCTTCGCCGCCGGCCCCACCTTCCTGTCGATCCTCTTCGGGCTCAACCTGATCCTGATGGTGTTCAACCTGCTGCCGCTCCCCCCGCTCGACGGCAGCGGCGCCCTCCCGCTGGCGATGAGCGACGGCCTCGCCGTGCGCTACCGCAACGCCCTGCGCCACCCGGCCATCAGCCTGGCCGGCATCTTGTTGGCGTGGAAGATCTTCTGGCCGGTGTTCCAGCCCGTGCTGAGCTTCACCCTGCGACTGGTCTACCCGGGGATCTGAGCCGGACCCGCTGCACCAGGGCCAGGGTGGAAGGGGGGAGGACGAGCCGCCGCTCTCCAGCGGCTCACCACTGGAGGTGTAGGTCCGGGGCTTGTCCCCGGACGCCCCGGCCCTGCTTCCACCTCTTCAAGGAAATTCGTAGAATGCGCCAGAACGCATTTTCCGCCGATCTGTAACGCCGTCGACACCTGAACGCCCGTCCCGCGGCGTACGGTCTGCCTCACCGCAGGCGCCGGCCACCCCGACACCCACGGTACGACGCCTGACCCCGAAGAACCTCGTCCTCCAGGAGACCCAGATGCCACGCATGGTTCCCCGATCCCTCCTCGACGCCCTCCGGCGCCGGCTGCCGACGGCGCTTGTCGTCGGCCTCGCGCTTCTGGCCGTGGCCCTCCCCGTCCACGCCCAGGACCTCACGATCTACTTCCCCGACATCGAGCAGGGAAGCTCGACGCTCGTCGTCTCGCCGACAGGCCATGCGATGCTCATCGACGCCGGCAGCGAGATCCGCACCGCCGACGACGACGTGGTCCGCTACATCGAGGACCTGATGGCGGCGGGCGCCGTCACCAGCCTCGACTACGTGGTCGCCACCCACTACGACGAGGACCACATCGGGCACCTGGAGGACGTGCTCTCCTACGGCCTGCTGGCCCCGAGCGGCACGATCTACGACCGCGGCGAGTATCTCCAGACACCGACCAGCTTCGCCTACTCCGACTACGCCTACGCGGCGAGCCTTCACAACCGCGTGACCGCGGTGCCCGGCACCGTGATCGACCTGGGCGGCGGCGTGACCGCCACCATCATGGTGGTCAACGGCCAGCTCCCGGATGGCTCGTCGGTCGACATCACCACCTCGAACCAGTTCGAGAACGCCGCCTGCCTCGGCATGCTCATCGAGTACGGCGACTTCGATCTCTGGATCGCCGGCGACCTGACCGGTAACCTGGCCGAGTACGGCGTCGCCGAGGTCGAGCAGGCGGTGGCGCCCTTCATCGGTGACGTCGACGTCTACACGGTTCACCACCACGGCAGCCGCACCAGCTCCACCCAGCCATTCCTCGACGCCCTCCAGGCCGAGGTCGCGATCAACCAGAACTCGGCGGACAACGGCTTCGGCCACCCGAACTCGATCACCGTCAACCGGTTCCTCCAGACCCCCGACACCTGCGGCCTGTCGCCGCTCTGGATCCAGCAGAACCCGGGCAAGCCTACCGACACCCGCTCGGACGACACGCTCGCCGACGGCATCGCCGACCCGGACGACGTGGATCGGGTGGTCGGCCTCTCCGGCACCATCGAGCTCCGCTCGGACGGCACCGCGTACCAGATCTTGGGCGGCAACGTGCCCCCCTTCACCCTCCACACCGACTGCACCCAGCAGCCGGCGGCCGACTTCCCACCGTCGGTCCAGCTCCTCACCCGGACGCCCTGGGTACCGCTCGCCTCGGAGGCGACGACCGTCGAGGCCGAGGTGCGCGACGAGGGCTCGGTGACCGCGACGCTCCACTGGAGCCTGAACGGTGTCGACCAGACGCCGCTCGTCATGGCTCAGGTCGGCGGCACCTCGATCCACCGGGCCGACATCCCGGCCCAGGTCGACGGCTCGCGGGTCGAGTACCACGTCGAGACCTCGGACAGCGGCGCCCAGACCTCGCGTTCGCTGCCCCAGGGCTACTTCTCCGGCGTTACCCCGATCTCCGCGGTGCGCCTCGACGACCTCCGCGGGGTCCTCACCACCGCCGAGTACGGTGTGCGCATCGAGGGCGACCTGACCGTCGAGCCGGGGATCTTCCATCCCTTCGTCTCGCAGATCTTCGCCGAGGACGCCACCGGCGGCATCCAGATCTTCGGCAGCTCGCTGCTGCCGATCGCCCGGGGTGACCGGGTTCGCTTCGTCGGCGAGCTCGAGCAGTTCGCGGGCCAGACCGAGCTCAACATCGCCCAGGCCTTCGGTGGCTACGGCTACCAGTTCGTCTCCTCGGGCACGCCGCCGGCGCCGGCCCCGGTGACCGTGGCTCAGCTCGTCGCCAACGGCGAGGCCTGGGAGGGCCGGCTCGTGGCCCTCACCGGCGTCACCGTGACCAGCGGCACCATCCCCGGCCCCGGTGCCGGCAACGGCTACCTCACCGTCACCGATGACGGCGGGGTCTCCACCTTCGAGGTCAAGATCGACGCCGACACCGACATCCCGGGGGCGGGTACGCCCACCCAGCCGTTCGATCTGGTCGGCGTCATCTCCCAGTTCGACTCCTGGCCGACGTTCGACAGCGGCTACCAGTTGAGCCCCCGGGACCGCGCCGACTTCACCTCCGACGAGGTCAACGTGCCGCCGGTCCTGATCCATGAGATCCACGCCGATCCGGACCCCAGCGGCGGCGACGCCAACGGCGACGGCACGATCAGCGTCTACGACGACGAGTTCCTGGAGGTGGTCAACACCACCTACGCGGCGATCGACATCTCCGGGTGGACCCTGTCGGACGGCGTGAAGGCGCGTCACACCTTCCCGATCGGTACGATCCTGCCAGCCCGTGAGGCGGCGGTCGTCTTCGGCGGTGGCGCTCCGAGCGGCAGCTTCGGCAACGCCACCGCCAACGGCCTGGTGTTCACCGCCTCGACAGGCTCCCTCTCCCTCAACAACTCGGGCGACACGGTGACGCTGACGGACGACCTGGGTACCGTGGTGCAGCAGGCGAGCTACGGCTCCGCCGGGGGCGACAACCAGTCGCTGACCCGGAGCCCGTCCTGGTCCAACTCGCCGCTCATCCGCCATACCCAGGCGGACCCGACCGGCACCAGCCTCTACTCGCCCGGCACCTGGGCGGAGGACGGCAATCCGTTCACCGTGCCGCCGGGGATGGTGCTCCTCTCGGAGGTGCTCTACGACGCGACCGGCAGCGACGGCGGCCTCGAGTGGATCGAGATCGTCAACACCGGCGACTGGTCGATCGACCTCTCGACGCGACCCCTCAGCCTCGGCTGGGGCGGCAACGACTACACCACCGGCGGCCTGACCCTCGACTCGGGGCTTCTCGCTCCGTGCACACCGTACGTGGTCGGCGGTCCCACCTCGAGCGTAGACAACGGCAACCCGACCTACGACCTGGTGGCCGACCTCTACCCCGACCTCCAGAACAGCGGCACGATCGCCGACGGCGTGGCCCTCTTCAACCTGGCCTATCCGTACGTCGACGCCACCACCGTGCCGGCCGACGCGGTCGTCTACGGCGTCTCGAACGACAACTGCCTGCTCGACGAGACCGGAGCGTGCTCGGCGCCGGACGTGGCCGACACCTCTTCGGGCCAGTCGATCGAGCGAATCGACCAAGCCGGCACCTGGCAGGTCCAGGCCGTGCCGACACCGAACGCCCTGGCGCTCACCTGCTCCGGTGGTGGCGGTGGTGGCGGTGGTGGCGGTGGTGGCGGTGGTGGCGGCACCTGCCTCGACGCCTCGACCCTGGCGGCGGGTGACCTGGTGCTCTCCGAGGTTTTCTACGACGCCTCCGGCAGCGACGACGGCCTCGAGTGGATCGAGCTCTACAACGCCTCCGGTCAGGACGTCTGCCTCACCGGGCTCTCCCTGGGTTGGGGCGGCAGCGACTACACCTACGGCTCGACCGACCTCTCCGGCACGGTGCCGGCGGGCACCACCTGGGTCGTGGGTGGCCTGACCTCCAACGCGTCGAACGGCTCGCCCAGCTTCGACCAGCCGGTGAACTTCTCGCCGGACCTCCAGAACAGCGGCTCGACCGCCGACGGCGTGGCGCTGTTCACGGTCGATGCCGCGTCGGTCGGTGCCACCACGGTGCCCTACGACGCGGTCATCTACGGCAGCTCGAACACAAGCTGCCTGCTGGACGAGACCGGTGCCTGTGGCACGCCCGACGTGGGTGACGCGGCGGCCGGCTCGTCGATCGAGCGGACCTCGATCGCCGGAGCCTGGCAGACGCAGTCGACGCCCACCCCGGGGTCGGCGCCGTTGCCCTAGGCTCTTCTGGTATCGTTTCCTGAAGACGAGGTGCCTCGATGCCACGCGCTCTGAAACAGCTTGAAGCGGAAGCTCTGGGCCTTCCAGAGGAAGCAAGGATCCATCTGATCCGGAAGCTTCTCAGGAGCTTCGGAACGCCGTCCGGTCCGGACGCGGTGATCGCTCGCGAGTGGGCCGAAGAGGCTGAACGGCGTGACGCCTCTATGGACCGAGGCGAGAGCGGAGCTTTGGCCGAAGACGTGTTTCATCGCATCGAGTCTGCCCGGAAATGAGTCGAGCGATCTTCCACCGCCTCGCGGAGCGAGAGCTTCGCGAGGCGGTGGATTATTACGACGAACGCTCGCCCGGACTCGGAGGAGAGCTCCTCACAGAGATCCGTCAGGCAACCCTCCTCCTCAGCCGGCACCCGAAGTTGGCACCCCGAACCCACGGGCGGCTCCGCGGTTTCATCCTACCCCGCTTCCCCTACACGATCCTCTATCGCCCTCTCGCGAACGGCGACCTCCGCATCCTCGCCATCGCCCACCACAAGCGGCGTCCCAAGTACTGGATCGATCGCCGATGAGCAGGGATTGCTCACCTCGAGAGCCGAGGCGTCCAACGTTCCGGCGTTGGGATCTGGAAAGCCCAGACCACTTGGAGAATTGACTGGGTGAGAGTCTTGTTTCTGGGAGCCGGTGCATCGATCGCAGCCGGGTATCCCCCGGCCAGCAAGCTGCTCAAGGAGATCGAGGCTCTAGCGAAGCAGAGCCCCAACCTCGGTCGGTCAGAGAAGTGGGAGCAGTTCGAGAGCTACCGGAAGAACGCCACCGGCATTCTGCGGGAGGTGCTCTACAGCTCCAACCCGGAGATCGCCCTCTCGCAGCTCGACCTGCTTCTCGCGACGAGGGCAGAACGTTTCCAGCACTGGCGGCACCGACTCGAGCAAGCCTCCGGAGGTGAGGAGATGGAAGCCTTGCTGCGGGAGCCGCGGCCCCTTGTCGACGAGCCCCCCGAGCTCAGCGAGGTACGCCAGGCAATCCGGGGCCTTGAAGACTGCCTGGATGATTACTTCTCCTGGAAGCACTTCCAGGATTCCTCGAAAGACCGGAGCACACCGGAGCATCTTCGCAAAGAGCTCGCGTCTCTGGTCGCGGGCGACGTCATCCTGACCACGAACTGGGATACCCTCGCCGAGCGCACGCTGAGTGAGCTGGGGCTTTGGTACCCTACAGACGGTTACGGAATCGTTGCTCCGCTCGAGCCATACGGTCTGCCACGTCCAGAGCTTCCCCTCCGCGACCTCCGCTCCCAGGTGCAGGTATTGAAGCTCCACGGCTCGGTGGGCTGGCACTCCCTCCCGAGGAAGCGCTCCTGGTACCTCCGCTTCGCCAAGTTCCTGCAATTCCTGCCGGTTGAGGTCGATGGGGAGCAGGTTCTGGTCAAGGACCCTAGAGAGACGCAGAGACCCTATGGCTGGCACGAGTCGTATGTCTTGATCCGCCCCTCCTACCTGAAGAGCCTCGGCTCCCCGGCTCTCCAGGAAGTCTGGAGGCTTGCCAAGGAAGCTCTCGACTCAGCGACAGAGGTCAAGGTCATCGGCTACAGCCTTCCGGAGAGCGACAGTGCTGTCCGCGCTCTGCTCAATCCACTGCGCGGACGCCTGGAACGTGGCCTGACCTCAGTGAAGATCACGGATCCCGACCGGCAGGCTCTAAGCCGGTGGAAGGAGCTCCTCGGGAGCCGTGCGAAGCTGATGGAGCGGAGCTTCGGGCCGGCCTGAGAGGCCAGACTTCGTCTCGTCGTCGGTCAGTGGCCGGCTAATGACTCTAGCCTGGACGATTCATGAGTCACCTACTACGAGCCGCAATTGCATGCAATCTCAGGGCGTACTCGCTCTTTGCTCCTCAACGTACTGCCCAGTACGC
>Ga0210122_1000045_pt1 | contig 31460 bp, 26 predicted proteins | sample Muzzi_CordB_D2_FD_185530 | JGI IMG/M metagenome (GOLD analysis project Ga0210122, IMG submission 185530) | Wetland microbial communities from San Francisco Bay, California, USA, that impact long-term carbon sequestration - Muzzi_CordB_D2 (SPAdes) | ecosystem: Environmental > Aquatic > Marine >... | reverse complement strand
AGCCGACACAAATCATCAGGATCGGCATGAAACCGGACCACGCGGCAAAGTTCGCGGTGGTGAAGCCGGTCGTCGTCATCATCGACACGACGTGGAACGCAGCGTGCCGGAAAGACTCGGCGATGGTCGAATAGGTGCCGTGCAGGTACAGGGCAATGGCGACCAGCGCCGATAAGCCGAGCAGTATCGACACGTAGGCCTTGACCTCGGTATCGAGCAGGTAGGGCTGTGCGCTGGCCTGTCTCCAGGCGAGAAAGTGGATCGCGAAATTGATGCCCGCCGCCATCATGAAGAAAGTGGCAATGGCTTCCAGCGTCGGGCTGTTGAACCAGCCGAAGCCGGCGTCGTGGGTCGAATAGCCGCCGGTGGCCAGCGTGCTGAATGCATGCCCGACCGCGTCAAACAACGACATGCCGCCCAGCCAGTAGGACAGCGCGCACAACACGGTAATGCCCGTGTAAACCAGGTACAAGGACTTGGCGGTTTCCGTGATACGCGGTGTGAGCTTGCTGTCCTTGAACGGCCCCGGTGTCTCGGCGCGGTAAAGCTGCATGCCGCCGATGCGCAGCATCGGCAGGATGGCGACGGCGAGGATGACGATGCCGAGGCCGCCCAGCCATTGCAGTTGTTGTCGGTAAAAGAGCACACCCCGGGGCAGGCCCTCGATATTGGTCAGGATCGTGGCGCCGGTCGTGGTCAGGCCCGACATGGTCTCGAAGACGGCGTCCACGTAGGATATTTGCGGCGCCTTCAGCAACACGAACGGCAGTGCGCCGACCATGGTCACGAAACACCAGCAGGCCGCCGTGATGACGAAACCGTCGCGCAGGCGCAGTTCCGCCTGTACCTTGCGCACCGGCACGTAAATGACCATACCGGCGACCACCAGTATGGCGGCGCTGACGACGAAGATCTTGAGCGTGTGTTCGTGGTACCACAGCGAAACCAGCGCCGGGGGGATCATCATCAGGCTGGCTCCCGCCATGATGAACCCCAGGACTTTTTGCACCGTTGCCGTTCTCATGTCTGTCCGTTACACGAACGTTGCGCTGACCTGGAACAGGCGCTCAACGACATGGATCTTGTTCTTGTCCGGCACGAACAGCAGGACGTGGTCGTTCTCCTCGATGACCGTGTCGTGGTGCGCGATGATGACGTCCTCGCCACGCACGATGGCACTGATGGTCGTGTCCTCGGGCAGGTCCAGTTCTTCCACCGCGCGGCCGACCACCTTGGAACTGCGCCGGTCTCCGAGCGCAATGGCTTCGATGGCCTCCGCTACACCCCGCCGCAGCGAATGCACACGCACGATGCTGCCCTTGCGGATATGGGCCAGCAACGAACCGATGGTAACCTGCTTGGGCGATACGGCGATGTCGATTGCGCCCGATTCCATCAGGTCCACGTAAGAGGGCCGGTTGATGATCGTGATGACCTTTTTTGCTCCCATGCGCTTGGCCTGCAGCGACGACAGGATATTGGCCTCGTCGTCGTTCGTCAGCACGCAGTAGACATCCGTATTCTCGATCGCCTCTTCTCGCAGCAGGTTTTCATCGGCGCAATCGCCGACGAGCACGATGGTCTTGGTCAGTTCCTCGGCGATCGTTTCGGCCCTGTGCGGGTCGCGTTCGATGATCTTCACGTGATGGACGCGTTCCAGCCGCTGCGCCAGGTTCTTGCCGATGTTGCCGCCGCCGGCCAGTATCACGCGCCGCACCGGGTTGGCCAGGGGCCGCAATTCCTTCATGACGGAGAGGATATGCCGCCGCGCCGCGAGGAAATAGACCAGGTCGTTTTCCTCGATGACCGTGCTCCCGTCGGGAATTTTCAACTTGCCCTGCCGGTAAATGGCGGTCACACGCGTCTCCGCCTGTGCCGGCAGGTGTTCGCGCAGCGTCGCCAGCTTCTGCCCGACCAGCAGACCGCCGGCCTCGGCCCGGGTGGCTACCAGTTGGGCCTTGTCGTCGGCAAAATTCATGACCTCGAGCGCGCCGGGATACTCGATGAGGTAGGCGATGTACTCCGTCAACAGCAGTTCCGGGCTGATCAGCACGTCGATCGGCGAATGCTCGCGCTGAAAAAGCTCGGGGTGCGCCGTGTACTCCGATGACCGCACGCGCGCCACGCGCGTGGGTACGTTGTAGAGGGAGTAAGCGATCTGGCAGGCGACCATGTTGACTTCATCCGAACTGGTCAGGGCGACGATCAGGTCGGCGTCCTCGATACCGGCACGCTCCATGACCCTGGGGTGGGACGCGTGCCCGACCACGCCGCGTATATCCATCTGGTCCTGCAGTTCCTTCAACCGCAGTTCATCGATATCGACGATGGTGATGTCGTTGTCTTCATGCGCCAGTGAATTGGCAACGGTGGAACCCACCTGGCCGGCCCCTAGTATGACGATTTTCACTATGTGTCCTCGGTGCGTGTGACGGTTCGGGGGTTGATGCCGAGTGACCGCAGCTTGCGGTAAAGATGCGTTCTTTCCATGCCGACGGCCTCGGACAGCTTACCGACGCTGCCGCCGGCCTTTTTTAATTGGTACGTCAGGTAGTCGCGTTCGAATTGCTCACGCGCCTCGCGCAGGGGCATATCGAACAGACCCCGCGGACCCGCATCCGGTCCGGCGGGCTCGACGGCGCTGCTGCGGATGGCCCGCTCGACTTCCTGGATCGAAACCTCGCCCTCCCCGCCCAGCACCAGCAGGTGTTGCACGAGGTTGCGGAGTTCGCGTACGTTTCCGGGCCAGTCGTGGTTACGCATGCGGTTTTGCACCGCAACCGGGAACTGCCGATACGGAAGGTTTTCCTGGTTGGGTAGCCAGTCACAATAAAACCTGACGAGATCCGGGATGTCTTCGGGCCGTTCTCGCAGCGGGGCGATCCTCAGCGGCAGAACGTTGAGATGGAGATACAGGGAATCCAGGATCTGGCCGGAGCGGACCAGGTGCTCGACGTTGTCGGCGGCACTGCTAATGATCCGGCACTCGAGCGGCCGGGAGACCGTGTCGCCGCCCGGTGTAAAGTTTCCCGCGGCCAGAACGTCTGCGAGCAGTTGCTGTGCCTCCGCCGGTATTTTTTGCAGTTCGGGTATGAAAAGCGTGCCCTGCGCCGCCTGTTCCAGCAGACCGGTAATGGCCGGCCTGGCATTCATCTTGCCGAACAGGTAAGTGTGCGCATCATCGTCCGCCAGACGCCCGTGGTCCAGCATGAACAGGCTCCCCGTGACCGCCGAAAGGCGATGGACATAACGCGCCAGCATTTCGCGGTCCGTGCCGGGTTCGCCGCTGATCAGGACCGGCAGACGGTGGTTGGCCGCCTGCCGGGCACGGTTGCGCAGCAATTGCATCGCCGGGCTGCTCCCAAGTGGCTCGAACGCCTGGTCGCGAACCTTGTCGGCGGACTTGTCGTGGATCTGCGGGCTGGCTGCCAATGCCTTGCCGACGGTGGCCAGCAACTTGGCCAGCGATAACGGCTTTTGCACAAAATCGAAAGCGCCAAGACGCGTCGCCTCGACGGCGGTCTCCAGTGTGCCGTGCCCGGACATGACAACGACCTGGGACGCGCGTCCGGGTGCGGCCGCCCATTCCTTCAGCAGTGAAATGCCGTCGATATCCGGCATCCAGATATCCAGCAGGATCAGGTCCGGCTTGAGCCGGGCGTGGGCCAGGCGGGCGCTCTCGCCGTCGCCGGCGACCGCCACGGTGTAACCCTCGTCTTCCAGGATTTCCTGTACAAGTTGTCGAATATCGGGCTCGTCGTCAACGACCAGAATCTGCGCTTGCGACATCGGAGACAAGGGTGCCTGTGGTAAGGAAACAACAGAATACCCCAACGGACGTCCGAGTCAACACCCGCGGAGTGTTTTTATTCTGCGGTCCCCCCGAGGGGACCCTATCGAGCTGGTCAGGCGCCGCCTTTTTTCGTTCTCTCGTCGTGTTCCTTTTCCGTCAGGAACCGCAGGACATCGATCATGGCGCCGAGCGTGGGAACGTCCCTGCCGGCCTCGATCCTGTATTTGCGATTGACGATCAGGGTCGGGGTACCCTTGACACCCCAGTTCTGCACGTCACGCTGACCACGACGCATCTGGCTGTCTGCGGCGAACGAATTGAAGTTGGCGATGAAGTCCTTTTTGTCGACGCCAAAGGCACTGTAAAAATCCGCCAGGTCGTCTACGCTGTGAAACTGCTTATGCTGCTTCCAGATGGCGTCCATCATGGCCACGTGGCTCATCTCGGCGATACCCATCATGTCCGCGGTGACATAGCCGCGCGCGAGCAGGGCCCAGGAACGGCGGCCGAAAGATACGGGGATCCGGTCCAGCTTGACCCAGGCGGGCTTGGTCTTTTTCCAGTTCTGCATGAAAGGTTCGAAGCTGTTGCAGTGCGAACAGGCATAACTGAATACCTCGGTGACTTCCACCGTGTCCGGGTCGGTGGGCCCGCCGGCCTGCTCAATCCTGAAATAATGAACGCCTTCCGTGTATTTGCCGGCCTGGTCCTGTTGTGCACACGCGGCCAGGCTGAAAAGAAGCAGCCCCAGCGTAAATAAAAGCCTTTTCGTCATTCTCGTCCTCCTGTTAGCCCGCATCTTGCACCAGTATCCCGGATCCTGGCGCCAGCCAGGTGCGTCTGCCTGCCGGGCCGGGTACAAAGTGTACCCGTGGGCCAATTGGGTAAATGCTCATTGATGCGTTCAAGTTCATTCGCTCATATCAGGCTCGGCTGCCGACCGGTGCAGTATGCGGGCTGGTCTCATTGTTCTCTTAAAGACCTTGTCGCGGCTGGCTTGTTCCCGCCGATTTACTCGGAGCCCGCTTCGGTTTCGTGCAGGCCCTCGATATAGCTGGCGACGGCCTTGATTTCATCAGCGGTCATCCGCAGCGCGGCGTCGTTCATGATATGGCTGCCGCTGTCGTCGTCACCCCAGTTCTGACCATCCTTGAACTTGGTCAGCATACCGGCCGTATAGACGGCGTGCTGACCCGCGAGCATCGGGTAGCCGGCCAACGGGTTGCCAGCACCGTCCGGCCCATGGCAGGACATGCACGCGGGCACATTGGTCTCTGCGTTGCCCGCGCGAAACAGTCTTTGCCCGGCCTCCAGCAGGGCCTTGTCGGTCACGCCGGGCTTACGCACCTGGCTGGAAAAATACGCGGCCAGATCGGCGCTATCCTGATCGCTTAGGCCGGCGACGATACCCGTCATCTCCGGTACCGTTCTGGCGCCGCTCCTGATCAGCCCGACCTGCTTCTCGAGATAGGCGGCGTGCTGGCCGGCGAGCTTGGGAAAGTTGGGTACCACGCTGTTGCCATCCACACCGTGGCAGGCTGCACAGACGGCTGCCTTGGTCTGGCCGGCGGCGGCGTCGCCGTCTGCGAGCGCCGGCATCGAGGCCAGCAGGAACATGCTCAGGGCAAGTTGCAGAATTAACTTCATTCCGTGTTCTCCACGATGTTTTCTGACAATAAACGGATCTGCAGCCTGTTGCGCTTGGACCGTGCCGGGCCGACAAACCGCAGTGCTCCGGTCATCCGCGTTGACGCTACAGCGTACACCCAGGGAAACGAATGACCTGACGCAAACCGGCTTGCTGCCGCAAAGACCCGCAAGTTCGACAGGCTGCCAACCTGTTATTATCCTGTTTTAGCGGTGGGCGTGCCAGTGATAACATCGGAAAAAAACGAGAATCTTCTATGAAAGCCAATCCTTTTCGCGCCGCCAGTTATGTTCTCAGCGCCCACGAGTTGAAGCACCTGCCGCAGGACAGCGGCATCGAGGTCGCGTTCGCGGGCCGCTCCAACGCGGGCAAGTCCAGCGCGATCAACGCGCTGACCGGGCAAAAGGCCCTGGCCCGCACCAGCAAGACGCCCGGCCGCACGCAGCAAATCGTCATCTTCGCCCTTGACGGAGACCGGCGCATAGCCGACCTGCCGGGGTACGGCTACGCCAAGGTGCCGCTGAAGCTCAAAGCGCACTGGCGCCACGTCATGACGCAGTACTTTCACAAGCGCCAGTCGCTGCGTGCGGTGGTATTGGTCATGGACATCCGCCATCCGTTGCGCGAATTCGACCTGCAGATGCTCGCCTGGTGCGAGGCGGCGCGGATACCGTGTCATGTGCTTCTGAGCAAGGCGGACAAGCTCAAGCGCGGCCCGGCCCAGTCCGCCTTGCTACAGGTTCGGCGCGCGTTGCCGGCCAACTGCAGCGCCCAGGTTTTTTCCGCCACGGGCAAAACGGGTCTGGACGAATTGGTGGATAAATTGCGTGACTGGTATGAGTACGATGACAAAGCGCGTTAAAATTCAGCTTTGGCTTGAATCCGTTTCGACAGGACCGACAACATGAGTTTTCCTTCCACCCGCATGCGCCGGATGCGCGCAGATGACTTCTCCCGGCGCATGATGCGCGAAACCGTTTTGACGGCGGACGACTTTATCTGGCCGGTTTTTGTCATCGAAGGCGAAGACCGCAGCGAGCAGGTCGCTTCGATGCCAGGTGTGGAGCGCCTGACGATAGACCGTCTGGTCAGGCAGGCCGGGGAGTGCGAAAGACTCGGCATCCCGGCCATTGCGCTTTTCCCGGTGACCCCGCCCGAGGCCAAGACGGAAGACGCGCAGGAGGCCTGGAACCCCGATGGCCTGGCGCAACGGGCCGTGCGAGCACTGAAAAGCGCCCACCCGGGCCTGGGGGTGGTCACGGATGTGGCGCTCGACCCCTTTACCAGTCACGGCCAGGACGGTCTGCTCGACGAAAACGGCTATGTCACCAACGACCGCACGGTGGCGGCCCTGGTCAAACAAGCCGTGTCGCACGCCGACGCCGGTGCCGATATCGTCGCGCCGTCCGACATGATGGATGGCCGCGTCGGCGCCGTGCGCCAGGCCCTTGAAGCGGCTGGGCACGTCAATACCAGGATCCTGGCCTACTCGGCCAAGTACGCTTCCTCCTTTTACGGGCCCTTCCGCGATGCGGTCGGCTCGGCCGGTGCGCTCGGCGGAGGCAACAAGTACACCTACCAGATGGACCCGGCCAATTCCGACGAGGCGCTCAACGAAGTGGCTCTGGATATCGACGAGGGCGCGGACATGGTCATGGTCAAGCCGGGCTTGCCTTACCTCGATATCGTACGCCGCGTAAAAGACACCTTTGGCGTGCCGACATTCGTCTACCAGGTTTCCGGCGAATATGCCATGCTCAGGGCGGCCGCGATCAACGGCTGGCTCGATGAGAGGGCCGTCGTACTGGAGGCCCTGGCCAGTATCAAGCGTGCGGGGGCGGACGGTATCCTGACTTATTTTGCATTGCAGGCAGCCGCGTGGCTAAGGGAAAACGGCGCGGCATCCTGAACTCGAACCGACGCTCTCCGGCGGTCCGCCGTTGCGCGCAGGCGCCGGTGCGGTGCCCGCGCTGACCAGGCTGGCCCTGTTCGGGCAACCGGTGGCGGCCTCCCCATCGCCGTCCGTGCACCGTGCCTTCGGTCGGCAGTTCGGTCTCGAAATCGATTACCGACGCATCGAAACGCCGCCCGGCGGGCTGCCGCGCGCCTTGCAGCGGTTTCGCGAACAAGGCGGGACGGGTTGTAACATCACGGTGCCGTTGAAAGGCGAAGCCTGGCGGTTGGCCGCGACCTCGACCGAGGCGGTCGAACGGGCGCAGGCCGCCAATACGCTTGTAAATCGGCCCTCCGGCGGATGGGCCGCGCATAACACCGACGGCATCGGCCTGGTGCGGGACCTCAGGCTCAATCAAGCCGTCGACCTCACCGCGCGGCGCGTGCTGTTGCTGGGCGCCGGCGGCGCGGCCGCGGGCATTCTCGGTGAATTACTGGCGGCCGGGGTCTCCGCCGTCGTGCTCGTCAACCGGAATCCCGAAAGGGCCCGGGCGCTGGCCGGCCGGTTCGGAGATGCCGGCCGGTTGGCTGTGACCGACTGGGAGTCCCTGCCGCGGCAGGGCAGCTTCCACCTCGTCGTCAACGCCACCTCGCTGGGCCACGCGGGTGAGGCGCCGGTCCTGGGCGCTGCATCGTTCACGGCGGGATCGCTGTGCTATGACCTGAACTACCTGCGCGCGGCCGAGCCGCTGAGAAAACTGTGCGAGAAGATGGGTCAGGCTTACGTGGACGGTATCGGAATGCTGGTGGAGCAGGCGGCGGAAAGTTTTTACCTGTGGACACAGAAAAGACCCGATACCGGGCCCGTCATCCCGGAAATACGGGGGATGCTCCAAGAATCTCGGTGATTTGACCCCTGCTTGGCCGGCCGGCGTGCATGTGTTCCCGGGACACGCTCTAGCCATCCATAGGCGCTCGGCAACGTCGTACTAAGTCTCGACCCGTGGCAGCGGCTCGGCCAACTCGCCCTCCGCGTCCAGCGGCGGATAGTCGAGCGCGTGGCGTCTGCAGTACTCGGCCAGCACCGGGTGCAGCCACTCGAAGCGCTGGCGCGCCAGTGTTTTCGGGTCAAGCCGGCAGCGGTCGTACATACCGGCGCCTTGTCTTTGCCGTTGCGCTTCGTAGAGAACCACTGCACAAGCGACCGAAACATTGAGGGACTGCGTCACACCCATCATCGGGATCATGATCAGCCGGTCGGCCCTTGCCAGCGTCGCGTCGCTGACGCCAAACAATTCCGTGCCCAGCACCAGGGCGGTTGGCCGCGTGTAGTCCACTTCACGATAATCAGCGGCCGCATCCCCGAGGTGAGCGGCCAGCAGCTGAAACCCACCCGACTCGAGATGCCCGCAGGCCGCCGCGGCGCTGTCGTGACAGACAACGTTGATCCATTTCTCCGCACCCTGCGAGGTGTTCCAGTGGGTGCGCAGATCGTTTTCTCCCGGCGTGACATGGATCTCATTGATGCCCACGGCGTCGCAGGTGCGCACGATAGCGGAGAAATTACGGGGTTTGTGCAGGTTTTCCGCGAATACCGTCAGGTCGGGCTGGCGCCGGGCCAGCACCGCGTCCAAACGGGCGGCGCGGTCAGGTGTCATCGATGGTATCGGGCTCCGGCCGACGCAGTGCTCTCCACGTCGTGCCCGTATTGATAAGGGCCTGGCACAGCAGCAGCGCGGGTAACACCAGAATCAGTGATTTGAGCAGGTAGACGAGCGGCAGCCCGCCGGCTTCCCGTGAGCCTTCGAAGGTTTGCCAGGCGCTGGCGACGTAAGGCCAGGCGATGACCAGCAGGAAAACACAGAAAGGGATCAGAAACACCAGTGTGCCGACAAGATCCACCAAGGCCTTTTTGCGTGCGTTCATGGTCGTGTAGAAGATATCGACACGCACGTGACCGTCCTCCTGCAGCGTCCAGGCCATGGCAATGGAGAATACGATCACGTGGAGGTAAGTCAGGCATTCCTGCAGCCAGATCCAGCCCAGGCTGAAGCCATAGCGCAAAACGACGATGACCGTGGTCAGTAAAACCATGGCCAGTGTCAGCCAGGCGACCGTGCGGCCGCAAAACGCCACGAAACGGCCCAACGCGGGCAGGAATGCATCGCCCGTGGACGGAGGCGAACTCACCACTTCTTCACTTTCCAGTATATCGGCTGGACCGGGTTGAGCTTCCTGTCCTGTTCTCGCAGTTCGAGCTGTCCGTCGCCGTCCGTGTCCAGGTAGTAGTAGGGCAGACCCTTCGCCGGCGTAATCTTGACCATGTACACGCGGCCGTTCTGACTGTATTCCTCGATGCGTTCGCCTTTCTTTTCGGTAATCGTCACGGTCGGCATCGGCTCTTCGTTGGGGACCTTGGGCGGAATCGGCGGAATCGGCGGGGGCGCCGCGGGGTCGGTCCCCTTCGTGTCACCCTTTTGCGCGAACGCCGCGCCGCTCAGCAGCACTCCGGAAACCAGCAGTACTTTCCACTTGATATTCATGCGCATGACTCCTTTTGCGTCAACGGCCCGCGTGCATCTCACCCAAGCAAATACATGAGGTCCGAATGCCGCTTTTTCCACATTCCAGCATAGCAGACCCGGACCGGCAAGACGGCATTGCAAGCGATTGAAGCCCCCCGGCCCTTCTGGAGTAAGATAAGGCTTCACGTTCCGACCAGAGCTCGCTCAATGAACGCTGCAAAAACCCTGTACCTCGTCGACGGTTCATCTTACCTATACCGCGCGTATCACGCACTACCGAACCTGACCAATTCGCATGGGGAGCCCACCGGGGCGCTGCTCGGGGTGGCCAATATGCTGCGGCGGCTGTTGAACACGGCCGATTCCGAAAATATTGCCGTGGTGTTCGATGCCAAGGGCCCGACGTTCCGTCACGAGATGTACGCCGAGTACAAGGCCAACCGGCCACCGATGCCCGGCGAGTTGCAGCAGCAAATCGAGCCGATCCACGAACTCGTCCGGTTGCTCGGGCTGCCCTTGATCGAGGTCCCGGGCGTGGAGGCCGACGACGTTATCGGCACGCTCGCCGCACGGGCTGCGGAAGCGGGGATCGATTGCGTCATTTCCACCGGCGACAAGGACATGGCGCAACTGGTGAACGAACGCGTCACGCTGGTCGACACGATGAAGGACGCGCGCACGGATGCGAAGGGCGTGGAAAAGCGGTTCGGTGTGACACCCGGCCAGATCGTGGATTTCCTGGCCTTGACCGGCGACAAGTCGGACAACATCCCCGGCGTCGAGAAATGCGGTCCGAAAACGGCCGCCAAGTGGCTGAACCAATGGCATGACCTGGAGGGTGTGACCGAACACGCGGACGACGTCAAGGGCAAGATCGGTGAGAGCCTGCGCTCGGCCCTGGATACCCTGCCGCTTTCACAGGCGCTGGCGACCATCCGCACGGACCTGGATTTGCCGGTCGACATCGGCGACCTGACCCGGGGCGGGGTTGACCCGGGTGCGCTGCGCGACTTTCTCAGGCACAACGAATTCAACAGCTGGTTACAGAACCTGGAGGAGAGCACGGACCCCGGAGATGATGCCGCTGCGGACTATGCCACCGTGCTCGACATGGACCTCTTCGAATCCTGGCTGAAGAAACTCCGGGAAGCCGAATTGATTGCGGTCGATACCGAAACCACCAGCCTCGACCCGATGCGGGCGCGGTTGGTAGGCATGAGTTTTGCGGTGCGACCGAACGAGGCCATCTATATCCCGCTCGGGCACGACTACCCCGGAGTGGGAAGGCAGCTCGACCTGGATACGGTGTTGGAGGCGCTGAAACCGCTCCTCGAGGCCGAAACGCCGCGCAAGGTGGGGCAGCACATCAAGTACGATATGAACGTGCTATCGCGTTACGGCGTGGGCGTCGCGGGCGTCGCCTTCGACACGATGCTGGAGTCCTATGTGCTCAACAGCACCGGCAGCCGCCACGACATGGATTCGCTGGCGCTGAAATACCTGGGATACAAGACCACCCATTACGAAGACGTTGCCGGCAAGGGCGCCCGCCAGATTACGTTCGACCAGGTTGCGATCGAGGACGCCGGCCATTACGCGGCGGAAGACGCCGACATCACGTTGCGTCTGCACGAGCACCTGTGGCCGAGGCTGCAGGCCGAGCCCGCGCTTGCGCGGGTATTGTGCGACATCGAAATCCCGCTGATACCGGTGCTGGCGAGGATGGAGCAGGCGGGCGTGCTGATCGACGGCAAGTTGCTGCGCCGCCAGGGCGGCGAACTGGCAAAAAGGATGCTGGAGCTCGAGCGCGAAGCTCACGAACTCGCGGACCAGTCTTTCAATCTCGGTTCACCCAAGCAACTACAGCAGATACTGTTCGAGAAGCTCGGACTGCCCGTGGTGCGCAAGACACCGAAGGGTCAGCCGTCCACCGCGGAGGACGTGCTGAACGAATTGGCCGGGCAATACGAACTGCCGAAGGTCATCCTCGAACACCGCTCGATCTCGAAGCTCAAGTCCACCTATACGGACCGGCTGCCGGAACAGATCAACCCGGAAACCGGCCGTGTGCACACGTCCTACCACCAGGCGGTGGCGGCGACCGGGAGGCTGTCTTCTTCCGATCCCAACCTGCAGAACATCCCGATCCGCACGCCGCAGGGGCGCAAGATTCGCAAGGCCTTCGTGGCGCCGCCCGGTCATCTGTTGCTGGCGGCCGATTATTCACAGATCGAACTGCGCATCATGGCGCATCTGTCGGCTGACGAGGGTCTGCTCAAAGCCTTCCATGACGGCATCGACGTGCACAGGGCGACCGCCGGAGAGGTGTTCGGTGAAGCCTACGACAAGGTCACGACGGAGCAGCGGCGGGCCGCCAAGGCCATCAACTTCGGTTTGATGTACGGCATGTCGGCCTTCGGGCTGGCGCGGCAGCTCGATATCAACCGCACACAGGCCCAGGAGTATATGGACACCTATTTCGCGCGCTACCCCGGCGTCAGGGCTTTCATGCAGGAAACGCGCGAGAAGGCCCGCGAACAGGGCTATATCGAAACACTGTTCGGCCGCAGGCTGTATCTGCCGGACATCAACGCCGGCAACATGCAGCGGCGCCAGGGGGCGGAACGGGCCGCCATCAACGCGCCCATGCAGGGCACGGCGGCGGACATCATCAAGATTGCGATGATCGCGGTGGACGACTGGCTGCAAAGTGCGAAACCGGGCGCCAGGCTGATCATGCAGGTGCACGACGAACTGGTGCTGGAAGTCGAGGAAGGGCAGGCCGACGCCGTTCGTGCCGCGGTCGTCGAGCGCATGTCGGCCGCCGCCGACCTCGATGTTCCGCTCGTGGTCGATGCCGGCGTCGGAGCGGATTGGGACACCGCGCACTAGGGGGTGTTCTCAATCGGCCAGGTTGCGCTGTTGCACCAGTCGGACGCGTCGGTCTTTCGCCAGCACGCGGGACGCCGGTGCAATAGGCAGGCCAAGCCTTTCCGGGCAGATAAAAAGAACCCCGCGGTTATGACCGCGGGGTCAATCAAGGGTTTCGGCTTGGGGGGAGAACCGAACCCGCGCCTGTTTTGTGGGAACAGGCAGGCTGTGTAATGAACAACCTGCTACTAAGACCCCCGATCGCGGTTTTGGTTCATTAGAAAAACATAATATAGGCGACATGCGCGGGCGGCGGATTAGCCTGCACATCCCGGCAGTATCCCGCATGCTGGCGCAGGTTCGCCGCGCCCGTACCCGACTAGGCCCCGCCCAGCCAATCCTTCGCCTGCAGAAACCCGGCGAGGGCGGCTTCGGCCGAGCCCGGGTCCGGCCGGTAGTTGTAACGCCAGTGGACGACCGGCGGTAGCGACATCAGGATGGACTCGGTGCGCCCGCCCGATTGCAGACCGAACAGCGTGCCGCGGTCATAGACGAGGTTGAACTCGACGTAGCGGCCCCGCCGGTAAAGCTGGAAGTCCCGCTCGCGCTCGCCATAGGCGGTGTGCCTGCGCCGCCGTACGATGGGCAGGTAGGCCTCGAGGTAGCCGTCGCCGACGGCCCGCATGAAATCGAAACTGCGTTCGAAACCCCATTCGTTCAAATCGTCGAAAAACAAACCGCCGACACCGCGTGCTTCCGAGCGGTGCTTGAGATAGAAGTACTCGTCACACCAGCGCTTGTAACGCGGATAGACGTCATCGCCGAATGGCTGGCAGATGGAACGGGCGGCTTCGTGCCAGTGGACCACGTCCTCGAGTTTTGGGTAGTACGGCGTCAAGTCAAAGCCGCCGCCAAACCACCAAAGAGGCTCCGAGCCGTCTTTTTCGGTCGTGAAAAAGCGCACATTGGCATGGGATGTAGGCACATGCGGGTTGAGCGGGTGGATGACCACGGAAACGCCCAGGGCCTGGAAACCCTGCCCTGCGAGTTCGGGCCGCGCCGCCGTGGCCGACGGGGGCAGGCGGTCGCCGTGGACATGTGAGAAATTGACACCCGCCTGCTCGAAGACGGCGCCGTTTTCGAGCACGCGCGTGCGCCCGCCGCCGCCCGCGTCGCGTGACCACGAGTCCTCGCGGAACCGGCCCCGGCCGTCTTCCTCCTCCAGGGCGCTTGAGAGGCTTTCCTGCAGACCCAACAGGTAATCGCGGACTTCCCTGGTCGACGTGCGGGACATGCTAGCCGGCCCTGACGACTTCGCCGCTGGCCAGGTCGCGGATCTCGCTGGGTCCGCGCCCTTTCCCCAGCGGTCCGGCGAGGATACCGCCCAGGCAGTTACCGAAGTAATCCTCGACCTCGCCGACGCTGCGCGCCGGACTGGCGGCGCGGTGGTTGGCGCTGGTCGATATCAGCGCTGACCCGAAGGCATCACACAAGGCCCGGCAGGTCTCGTGCGAGGGGATGCGCACGGCCACCGTGGTGTGCCGGCCGGCCACGAGGTCGGAGACACCCGGGCCGCGGGGAAACAGCCAGGTCACCGGGCCGGGCCAGGTCCGCATGGCCTTTTCGCGCAGGGCGTCATCGACCCGCGCGACCCACGGCTCCAACTGGCCGTAGTCGCTGGCGATGAGGACAAAGCCTGCGCTGGCCGGCCGCCCTTTCAGGGTCAGCAGTTTTTCGATTGCCGCGGCGTTGCGGGGATCGCAGCCGAGGCCATAGACCGCTTCGGTCGGATAGGCGATGACCTCGCCTTTATGCAGTCGGGTGACGGCTGCTTCGATGTCCAACAGGGACTTGGTCGCCATGTTTCAAGCGCTGTCCTGGCGGTGCGCGGCGGTCCTCTTTGCGCCCGTCTTTTTTTTCGAAGTGCGCTTGCCGGTCTTTTTTTTGCGGGCCTTCTTCTTGGCGGCTTTCTTGGCGGTCTTCTTGCCGCGCTTGCGGTCGGGCGCGGCGGCGATCAGGGCCTCGCATTCTTCTCGCGTGAGTGATTCCGGTTCGCGGTCCTTCGGCAGGCGCGCGTTCTTCTTGCCGTCCGTGATATAGGGCCCGTAGCGGCCCCGCAGGACCTGGATATCCGTACCATCGAAGGACTTGATGATGCGGTTGGCGTCGAATTCCTTTTTTTCCGCGATGAGTTTCAGCGCGTGTGCCAGCGTCACGTCGTGGGGATCGGCGTCCTTGAGCGAAACAAACTTGTTGTCGTAGCGGATATAGGGCCCGAAGCGGCCAATGGCCGCGGTGACTTTTTCGCCTTCGGGCGTGGTTCCCAGCTCACGGGGCAACTTGAACAGGTCGAGCACCTCTTCCAGCGTAACGGTTTCAACGCTCTGTCCCGCACGCAAACCCGCAAACCTTGGCTTGTCCTCGTCATCGCGTGTGCCGATCTGGGCGTGCGGGCCGAATCGGCCTACGCGCACCGACACCGGCTTACCGGTCTTGGGGTCGGTTCCCAGGACGCGCGTGCCCTTGGCCTCCCCGGGGTCCACGCTTTCGAGTTTTTCGTTCACGCGGTCGTGAAATGGCTGCCAGAACGAATCCAGCAGAGGCACCCACTCCTCCTCGCCCCGGCTGATGGCGTCCAGGGCATCCTCCATCCGCGCCGTAAACTCGTACTCGATATAGCGGTTGAAGTGGTTTTCGAGAAAGCGTTCCACGACGCGGCCCGTATCGGTCGGGATGAACCGGCGGTTTTCGAGTTCGACGTACTCCCTCCGAACGAGCGTCGACATGATGCTCGCGTAGGTGGACGGCCGGCCGATGCCATATTCCTCCATCGCCTTGACCAGGCTGGCCTCGGAATAGCGCGGTGGCGGCTCGGTAAAATGCTGCTCGGAGCGGATCGTATCGAGCACGAGCGTATCGCCTTCCTGCATGTCGGGAAGACGGCTCTCGCCGCGGCTTTCGTTTTCCGCGCGCGAGACTTCGTAGGCGGCCAGGAAACCGGGGAAGGTGATGACGGAGCCATTGGCGCGGAAGGTGGCTTCGGGACCGCAGTCGAATTCCACCGCGACCGTATCCAGGCGGGCCGCCGTCATCTGGCTGGCCAGCGTGCGCTTCCAGATCAACTCGTAGAGCCGGAACTGGTCTTCGCTCAGCCACGACTTGATCTTGTCCGGCTCCAGTGAAGCGGAGGTCGGGCGTATGGCCTCGTGGGCCTCCTGGGCGTTTTTCGACTTGGTCTTGTAAAAATTGGGCTTTTCCGGCACGTAGTCAGGTCCGAAGCGGCTGCCGATCTGGCGGCGAATGTCCGCCAGCGCGTCGCCGGACAGTGTCAGCGAATCGGTACGCATGTAAGTAATCAGGCCCTGCGTTTGACCGTTGATCTCGATGCCCTCGTACAGCGTTTGCGCGGTGCGCATGGTGCGCTGCGCAGAGAACCTCAGCTTGCGGTTTGCGTCCTGCTGCAGCGTGGAGGTGATAAACGGCGGGGACGGCCGCCGCTTTCTTTCCTTGCGTGTGATGCGGTCGGCTTTCAGGCGGCCGTTCGCACTCGCGAGCAACTGGTCGCGCACGCTGGTCGCGCGGGCTTCGTCCTGGATGTCGAACTGCTGGTACTTGGCGCCGTCGAGCCGGACCAGGTTGGCGGTAAAGCCTTGCCCGTCTTTTTTCAGGTCAGCCTCTATGGTCCAGTATTCCTGCGCTCTGAACGCTTCGATTTCGCGCTCCCGCTCCACGATCATGCGCAGGGCCGGGCTTTGCACGCGGCCGGCCGACAGACCGGGCTTGATCTTCTTCCACAATAACGGTGAGAGATTGAATCCAACCAGGTGGTCGAGGGCTCGCCTGGCTTGTTGCGCATTGACCAGCGGCATCGACAGTTCGCGCGGGTTGGCCACCGCGTGCTGGATCGCGCTCGGCGTGATTTCCGAAAACTCCACGCGGTAGAACGGCTTCTCACCAGTCAGCTTTTTTTCCTTCAAAAGCTCATGGATGTGCCAGGAGATGGCTTCGCCTTCGCGGTCGAGATCGGTCGCGAGGTAGATGGCATCGGCGTCGCGGGCGGCCTTGATGATCTTCTCGACGTGTTTCTTGCTACCCTCGTTCAATTCGTAGTGCATCGCAAAACCGTTCTCGGTGTCCACAGCACCGTCACGCGAAGGCAGGTCGCGTATGTGGCCATAGGAGGCCAATACCTCGAAATCCTTACCGAGATATTTGTTGATGGTTTTCGCCTTGGCGGGCGATTCAACGATGAGCAGGTTTTTTGCCATATCAAATGTTCAACAAAGCCATGCCGCCTCCAGGGCGGCCGGGTGAATGAATGCTAAAGCCACCGGCGTGTTCCGGGTGTCGTGGAATCAACCCGGATCCCAATCGCACCATTATTATTAGTGCCGATACTCCTGCGCGGTGTCAAACATCAAATCTTCCATCCAGGCAAAATTCGCTTCCTGGCCGGGCTGATTGAACAACACCATCAACACCACCCATTTCATGTCGTCGAGAGTAACTTCGTCGGTATCCAGGGCGGCGAGGCGGTCGAGGGCCAGTTCGCGCATTTGGGCGTCGACGATGCCGATATTCTCCAGGTACATCAGGAAATCGCGGCATTCCGTGTCCAGCCTGGCGAGTTCGGAGTCGACGTAAACCCGGATGGGCTGGTCGCTGTGCATGACCAGTTCGGGCTGGTGGCGCTGCTCGGCCAAGCCATCCAGCCACTTGAAGGCCTTCTCGATTTCACCGTTGGTGAAACCTGCCTGGTGGAGGTTCTCCTCCAGTGATCCCCGGTCGGGGGCTTCTTCGGGTTCGTCGTAAAAATAATTCTCGAAAAGAAACATCAGTACGTCGAGCACGTTTTCTTTCATCGTTCAGCCTCTGTGACTAGTGACCGCCAGCCGGTTGCCAGGCATCGACGGTCGGCTTCCTCCCCCTTTCTCTCCGGCACAGCATGGCCGAGACGAGCCCCAGCGTCAATGCATGGCACGCAAAAAATTGCGATATTTTTTGCCCTGTTCAGCGATCAGGCTCGCACGTAGCGGCCGTGCCCCTGTTTTCGCACCAGGCCCCTGAGTTCCATCATCAACAGCATGGAAGACACCTCCGCCGCACTGCGCCCCGAGCGTTCGATGACCTTGTCGATCGGCACCGGGTCATAGGCGAGTACATCCCACACGGCGCGGTAATCCGCGTCGGCGAGCAGGTCCTCACCGTCGACAGCGGGTGCCGCCTGCCCGGCCGGCGCCGGTTCGAGTTGACGGTTGATTTCCAGTTTCAGCTCCGATGCCAGCGGCCCCAGCTCCTGCATGATGTCCGCCGTGGTCTCGACCAGACGAGCGCCCTCGCGGATCAACCGGTGGCAACCCTTGACCATCGGGTTGTGCAGCGAACCGGGGAGCGCGAATACTTCCCGGCCCTGTTCGGCGGCTTTGCGGGCCGTGATCAGCGTGCCGCTGTTGAGACCGGCCTCGATAACCAGCACCGCCAGGCTGAGACCGGAAATGATGCGGTTGCGCAGTGGGAAGTGATGGCGTTTCGGCGGCGTTCCCAGCGGGAATTCCGACACCACGGCGCCGTGCAGCGGGATGCGCTCCGCCAATGCCCGGCTGCTGGCGGGGTAGACGATATCCAGACCTGTGCCGGTTACGGCGATTGTCGCGCCGCCGGCGTCCAGCGCCGCCTTGTGCGCGGCGCTGTCGATGCCGCTCGCCATGCCGCTGGTAATCGTCATGCCCTGCCGGCTGAGCGTGGCTGCAAAGTCCCTGGCGTGGTCGAGGCCGCCCGCTGTCGGGTTGCGGCTGCCGATAACGGCGATCTGCGGCTGCCACAGGCAACCGGGGTCGCCATCGACGAACAGCGCGGCCGGCGGGTTGTCGATTCGTCTCAAGAACGCAGGATAGGCTTCATCGTCCCAGCACAACAGGTGATGTGCCGCGCCCTCGAGCCATTGCAGCGCGGTCTCGATCAGCGCTTCATCCGGGTTGGAAATGGCTTTCGCGGCGGCCGCGGAAAGACCGAGTTGCCTTAGACTGCCGGTATCGGCGGCAGTGACGGCCTCTACCCCTCCCAGTGCTTCGACTGCCTCGATGAGCGACGCGCCCCCGGCCGGGAGTGCGTGCAAGATGACTAACCAGTCGCGCTGCGTGCCGGCAGCTGGTCCCATGTTTCCCCTTGTTTGTCTGGCGGCTGTATTTAGATCGTGTCGTCCGGGTGTCTGAGTACGTCGTGTTCTTTCACAGGCCTTTTGCCATCCATGACCATCGCGTAACTGACTTCGTCGAATACGCGGAAAACCAGGATGTGCGCGCTGTACTCATCCGGCAGCTTGACCTTGTCGCCGTTCCAGGTTTTCTGATCCGCGAAGCTGCCCTTTGGGTACTTGACGTTGTCGCGGACGGTTTTACCGGGCCGGAATGCGGAAAATACGAGACCCGGTTCCATCTGCTGGTTGCTGCCGGCATTGATGGCGACGATCTGGTAGTGCCCGGCGCCATAGGTGCTCTGGGTCAGGGCGATGACCTCCAGCCCGTCGGGAATGTCGCTCATCGCATGCGGCATCAATTGCGGCGCATACTGGTGGTTGTCCACCGGCATCACGAAATCACCTTCCTTGATTTCGGTACGGCCGCCTTCGACTTTCAGCGTGGCCGGGTCACCGGTCTTCACGAGCCTGGCAGGGGCGACGTCCCAGTATTCGTAACCCAGCACCGGCGGGTTCTTGCGGCGCCAGGAAAGCGTTGCGTTCCAGATGGTATCGGGGTATTCGAGTTTGCCCGGAAGGTGATCGCCGTACTTGTGATTCAGCGCCCGTTTCATGACACCATTGTCATCGTAGTAGATATGCTTCAGACGGACAATTTCGAATTCGTCGCCGACTTGCCCCTGGAGTCCGCGCACATAGGTCAGGTCTTCATTGGTTGACATGATACGGCTGCTTTCGTTGGCGACAACGTAGGGCAGGTCGCCGAGTTGCCCCGGCAGAAATACACGCATGTTGTTGACGAAGCTCTTTATCGCATCCCATTCGATGGGCGGAACCGCTTCTCTGGGTTCTTTGCGGATCTGCGGCGACAATCGCTCGACCGGCTGGTCGCGGTTGACCACGAGTTGTGGTTTGCCGTCGATGTAAACCAGGGACAGACGGTCGCCGGGATATATCAGGTGCGGATTCTTGATTTGCGGGTTTGCCTGCCAGATGGCGGGCCATTGCCACGGTTTCTCCAGAAATTTCCCGGAGATATCCCACAGCGTATCGCCCTTCACGACGACATACTCGTCGGGGTGATCCGGCCGCACGGACACATCCTGTGCCATTGCGGCTCCTGCTATAATTGTCACCAGGATAAAGTGAATAATCTTCTTAATCACGTTCCTTTCCCCATGTAGTTGGCATCCAGCCGTCATGACCAGTTCGGCCATTATTCTTTAGTGGCGAACACGGTTCGTCATTAGCTATCATAATTCCTGCGGTAAAAAAGTTCACCTAAATTATTTATCAAACACGAAAGCATATGGCAAAACTGAACATTTTGGAATTTCCCGATCCCCGTCTCAGGAAAGTCGCGAATCGGGTTGAACAATTCGATGCCGCGCTCAAGGAACTGATCGCCGACATGGTGGAGACGATGTATTCGGCACGGGGGATCGGGCTGGCCGCAACCCAGGTGGATATCCACCGACGCCTGCTGGTTCTGGATGTCAGCGAGGAGCAAAACCAGCCGCGCGTTTATGTCAACCCGGAAATTGTCGACGAGTCGGGCAGCGAAACCTGTGAGGAAGGCTGCCTGTCGGTTCCCGGTATCTACGCCAATGTCAAACGGGCGGAGCAGGTCACGGTCAGGGCGCAGGACGCCGATGGCGAGGTGTTCGAGGAACGCCTAGATGGAATGCACGCCGTCTGTCTCCAGCACGAGATGGACCATCTCGTGGGGCGGTTGTTTGTCGATTACCTGTCACCGCTGAAACGCAACATGTTGCTCAAAAAACTCGAAAAACAGCGGCGTGCATCGCAGCAGGATACCGCGGACCACGTGGTCATCTGAGCAGTCGTGCGTGGCACGCCGCATGTTGCGCCGGTCCGTAGCCGAGCCTGATATAAGCAAATGAACGTAAAGGCATCAATGAGAATCTGCCCAATCAAACCAGGGGTGCGCTGTGTGCCCAGCCCGGCTTCCGGAGGCGCCCTGTCGGCGCGAAGGTCCGGGATATTGGTGCAATATGCAGGCTAAGCCGCCGCTGCGTGTGCTTTATGCAGGCACACCGGAATTCGCCCTGCCGCCGCTCAGGGTCCTGCTTGAAGAGGGCTGTGACATCGCCGGCGTTTTCACCCAGCCCGACCGGCCCGCCGGGCGCGGTAAGCGACTCAGGCCGAGTCCGGTCAAGCAACTTGCACAGCAACACGGTCTGCCGTTGTTCCAGCCCCTTTCGCTCCGCGGTGGGGATTGGCGAGAGACCATTGCCCTGCTGAAACCGGACCTGATGGTCGTCGTCGCGTACGGCCTGATGATCCCGGCGGCTGTCCTGTCGATACCCCGCATGGGCTGCTGGAACATCCATGCTTCCCTGCTGCCGCGTTGGCGCGGCGCGGCCCCCATCCAGCGCGCCATCGAGGCAGGTGATGCCGAGACGGGGGTCTGTGTCATGCAGATGGAGACCACCCTCGACACGGGGCCGCTGTATCACTGCCTCCGGACCCCGATTGGGCCCGGGGAGACCGCCGCGGAGCTGCACGACCGGCTTGCCGGGCTGGGCGCCCAGGCGCTGCGTTTCTGTCTGGCCCGGGCGGTCGCCGGCCGCCTGGGCGCGCCCCGTCCACAGAATGAGGCCGGGGCCTTGTATGCCCGTAAACTCAGCAAGCAGGAGGCGCAACTGGACTTCTCGCAGCCGGCGCGGGTGCTCGAGCGGCAGGTGCGCGCGTTCAATCCATGGCCGGTTGCCTGGTGCGAACTCGGTGGTCAGCGACTGCGCGTCTGGCGCGCGGCCGTGGTCGAATCCCGGACCGGCGCCGAACCCGGACAGGTGATCCGCGGCAAGGATTCGCTGAAGGTGGCCACCGCGGACGGTGCACTGGAAATACTGGAACTGCAAGTGGCGGGCGGCAGACGCATGCCGGCCGTGGAGTTTCTGCGCGCACATCGGCTCGCCGGAGATTGAGGCCGGTGACGGCCAGATCACCGGAAAACCCGCGAGTTGCGGCGGTCCGGGCAATTTCGGACGTGCTGGACGCTGGTGTCAGCCTGTCCGAGACCCGCTCGTTTTCAACGCTGAAGGACACCCGTGATGCCGCCATGGCTCAGCACCTTGCTTACGCCGTGCTGCGCTGGCTGACGGCGCTGCAGTGGCTGGCCGGCGAGTTGCTGGCGAAACCGCTGAAAAGACGCGACAGGGATATCGGCTACCTGCTGCTCCTGGGTCTGCAGCAGCTCTGGCACGACCGTACCGCCAGTCACGCAGCCGTCAACGAGGCCGCCGAATGTGCGCGGCTGCTGGGCAAGACATGGGCGGTGCCCCTGGTCAACGCGGTTTTACGGCGTTTTCAGCGTGAACAGGCTGTGCTGTTGGAGCGGCTGCAGCAGCAGGAAGCGCGGTTCGCCCATCCTCGCTGGCTACTCGAAGAACTGCGCGGGGACTGGCCGCGCGAGTGGCAGGACATCGTTTCCGCCAACAACCTGCAGGCGCCGCTGTGGCTGCGGCTCAATCGCCGGCGCACGAACCGCGAGACATTTGCCGGGGCATTGCGGGAAGCGGGGTTCGAGACCGGCTTCCATCCTTTCGCCGGGGATGCGGTCAGCGTTTCGCCGGCAGTGGCGGTCGAGAGGATACCGGGTTTCAGGGAGGGCTGGTTTTCGGTTCAGGACCCGGCGGCGCAACTGGCACGGGACCTCGTTGACCCACAGCCAGGCGAACGGGTCCTGGATGCCTGCGCGGCGCCGGGAGGTAAGGCGGCGCATCTACTGGAAAGCTGCCCGCAGATAGTGCTGACCATGCTGGACAGACAGCCGAGGCGGCTCGACCAAGTGCGGCAGAACCTGCGGCGGCTCGGTCTTGAGGCAAAAGCGGTGGCCGCGGACGCGGCGGATACCGGCAGCTGGTGGAACGGTGAAAAGTTCGACAAGATTCTGCTGGATGCGCCCTGCAGCGCCAGCGGTGTAATTCGCAGGCATCCGGACATCAAGTGGCTGCGAAGCCCGCCGCAGGTGGACGCGGTGACGGTCCTGCAGGCGGAACTGCTGGGGGCGCTTTGGCCGCTGTTGCGTACAAACGGTGTGCTTGTGTACGCAACCTGTTCTATATTGAAGCGGGAAAACTGCCGGCAGATTCAGAATTTTCGTGACACGCATGCCGACGCAAGGGCCGGGGAAATCAGGGGCAGTTGGGGTCAGCCGTCGCAGGGCGGACGCCAGATCATGCCGGGCGAAGCCCAGATGGATGGTTTTTTTTATGCGGTTTTGCGCAAGATCAGCAAGCCTTAGGATCGGCGCCGCCGGCATCGCGTCCATGCTGCTGCTGGTGGCGGCATGCCGGCAGCAGGCGGTCGGCCAGGGCTTCAGAATCGACGATGTCAGGGTCGGCCGCGGCCACAGGGTGCTGGACGTGCATCTGTCCCAGCAGCTGGATCTGAGCCAGAAAGCGCGCGAGGCGCTGCAGAACGGCGTTACCCTGACCCTCAAGCTGGAGTTGGAACTGCACAGTGAAAAGAATCTCATCGTGATCAAGCGTATCGACAGGAATTTCCAGCTTCGCTACCTGCCGTTGAGCGAGCGCTACCAGCTCACGGCCATGGCTCCGCAGACACTGAAGACTTTTTCACGTCTGCGCTACGCCATGGCGGAACTCGATGACCTGGACGTGAAGTTCCCGAGCGGACCGTTACCGCCCGGCGACTACGAACTGCGTACCCGGATACGGCTCGACCAAAGCCGCCTGCCGGCCCCGATGCAACTGCCGGCCTGGTTTTCGGCGCAATGGCGTCACGATTCGGAGTGGTCGGTATGGCCCTTCAAGGTAAACGCCTGAGGGGCTTCATTTTGAAAGTGCTGCCGGCGCTGACGGCGCTGGCGGTGCTGCTGATATCGCTGGTCCTTGTCAGCAACGTGCAGCAAGACGACAACGACCTCAACCGGCAATACGTTTGGGTCCTGGTCCTGACGATTTCCGCGCTGCTGGTGTTGCTGGTGGCGATCCTGCACAGTGTCGTTACGCTGGCGCGCAAGGTCCGCGCGCAGTCGCCCGGCGCACTGCTGTCGGCCCGCTGGGTCGGTTATTTCCTGGTCCTGTCGTTGCCGCCTGCGCTGATCGTCTACATGTTTTCGGCCTATTTCCTGACACACACGGTGGACAGCTGGTTCGACGTCGGGGTCGAGAATGCACTGGCGGATTCATTGCAGCTCGGGCAGCAGTTTCTGGACAACCGCACGCTCGAGGTGCGCAACCAGGTCCGCCGCATGGGCCGCGAAATCGGTAACCCTTCGGATGATACCGACCAGGTCCGCCGCGCCCTGCTGAACCAGGTCAGCGCCTCAGGGCCGCTGGAGCTCTCATTGTTCAGAACCAATGGCAGCCTGATCGCCAGCGCCAACATCAACCTGCTCGCCGATCTGCCGCAACGGCCCAGTGACTATGCCCTGTTGCAGGCAGTGGAGCAGGGTGAGTACGCCGCGGCCGAACCGGTTTCGGGCGGGGTATTGCGTATCCGCGTGATAGAGCGTTTGCCAACCGTGGTGCCGGGGTCGGAGGGATATCTGCTGCAGGCCATTTACCCGCTGCCGGAGGACATCACCACGCTCGCCGGTGAGATCGAAGGGGAATACCACCGCTACCAGAACATCAGTTATTTGCGCAACGCACTCAAAAAGAGTTTCATCCTGATCCTCTCGCTGGTGCTGCTGCTGACTGTCCTGATGGCGATCCTGGCGGCACTGAAGGCGTCGCGAAAGCTGGTCACACCGATTTCCAACCTGGCGCTCGCGACGCGGGAAGTCGCCGCCGGTGACCTGTCGCAGGCGGTCGAGGGCGGGGCCCGCGACGAGTTGGGGTTCCTGGTCCAGTCATTCAACGAGATGACCGCGGCGCTGACGGCGGCCAGCGACGCCGCGGAGCGCAGCCGGATCCAATTGCAATCGCAAAGCGAGTATCTGCAAACCGTGCTGGGCAGCCTGACGGCAGGCGTGTTGACGATGGACAATCACCAAAGGATCGTGACGGCCAACCCCGCGGCCGAGCAGATACTGGGTTTACCGGCACGTTTCTTTGCCGGTCGCACGATGACCGAACTGGTAGAGACTGCCCCGTTCCTGGCGCCGCTGGCCGAACTGATCGGCCACTTCACGGACCGAGGACCGTCCGAGTGGCGGCGGGAAATTCAACTGGAGCCGGGTGAACACGTGACCGGCGGCAAGCTGGTACTGCTGGTGCGCGGTTCGATCCTGGGCGAGGAATTATCGGAACACGGCGGCTCGGTGGTCGTCTTCGACGATGTCACCGTACTCAACCAGGCGCAGCGTCAGGCGGCCTGGGCGGAGGTCGCACAGCGCCTGGCACATGAAGTCAAGAACCCGTTGACACCGATCCGGCTCGCGGCGGAGCGCCTGCACATGAAGCTGATGGACAAACTCGAGGGCGACGACGGCAAGGTTCTTGCACGCGCTACCGGAACCATCATTTCGCAGGTCGAAGCGCTACGCTCGCTGGTCGACGCCTTTGGCGACTACGCGAGCGAGCCGAAACTCGAGCGCAAACCCCTGCGCCTCGATGAACTCATTCGTGACGTCGTCGCCCTGTACGAGCAGGGTGATCAGCGGGTGCAGTTCCGCCTGGACCTGTTGCCGGGACCGGATGGCTTCAGGGCGGACGCGGGACAGATCCGGCAGTTGTTGCACAACCTGATACGCAACGCGCGCGAAGCCGTCCCGGCTACAGAGCAGGCACAGGTGCGCATCCGTACCCGGGTTTTGGACCAGGGTGGGCGGCAATGGCTGGAACTGGAGATTTGCGACCGGGGGCCGGGCTACCCGCCGGTGGTCCTGTCCAGGCCTTTTGAGCCCTACGTGACCTTCAAGCCCGGCGGCAGCGGCCTGGGCTTGGCCATATGCCGCAAGATCGTGGTTGACCACGACGGCCGTATCGGGATCGAGAACCCGGCCGGCGGCGGAGCCTGCACCACCGTCATGCTGCCGATGTGAAGAGCAGCATTTTCACACCCACGACCAGCAGAAAGACCGCGAAAATACGCTTTGCGGTCAGTGAACGGCCGCGGTGGATGGCCGCGGCGCCAAGCGGGGCCCCGAGTACGCTGAACAGGGCGACGCCGGCCAGGGCCTGCAGGTGCACGTAACCCAGTACCGGAACGCCGGGACTGTTGTTACCCAGAAACACAAACCCCAGCGTGCCGGCCACGGCGATGGGGTAGCCGCAGGCCGCCGCGGTCGCGATCGCGTTGCGCGCCTTCAGGCCGTGCCACAACTGCCAGGGCACGGTCATGCTTCCGCCGCCGATACCCAACAGGCTCGAGACCATGCCGATTCCGAGCCCGACCAGGGTGGTCGGGACGGTGCCCGGCAGCGGCCGGTCGCCCGCGGTTGCCGTGCCGCGCAGCAGGCGCAGGCCGATCAGCATGGCAAAGCCGCCGAAAACCCGGCCCAGCGTGCTGCTGTCCAGGTGGTCGGCGATGACGGCGCCGGCGAGCGCGCCGGCGAGCAACCCGGGCACCAGCCTGCGCACCAGCGGCCAGTCAATGGCGCGGCGGCGGTGGTGGGCGAGTAGCGAACTCAGTGACGAAAACAACATGCTGGCCAGCGATGTCGCCACCGCCATGTGGACGGCCACGGCAGCGGTTTCCGGGTCGTGGCTGAACAGATAACTCAACACCGGGACCAGCACGATACCGCCGCCGATGCCCAGGTAACCGGCCAAGAAGCCGCTGGCGAGGCCGGTCAATGCATAGTCGATCCAAATCATGTATGTTGCAGCCTGCTGCAAATTAGCGATTCGGCTTGCCGCCCTGACTGCATTTGAATAAATTAGAGACATCGATGATGCAGATCGCGCACAGAGCCGTGGTGCAGCTTAGCATTTTGCTGGTACTGAGCTGTGCTTTTTATACGCAACACTGCGTTGCGGGGGAACCAGCCGAGAACCAGCTTGCGGCATTCAAACTCGCCTGGGAGTCGGCCAGGCGCGGCGATCACGAACGATTCAGGAAGATCATGCCCGGTCTGCGCGGGTACATGCTCTACCCCTATCTGCAGTACGAGGATTATCGCGAACGCGGCTCCAGGGTGCCGTCCGAAGAAATGGCTGCATTTCTGCATGACCATGAGCGCTGGGCGTTTACGGCCGGTTTGCGGACCGCTTGGTTGCGATCGATGGCCGCCCGAGGGCGCTGGAGCGACCTGGTAGCACACTCCGCGGGGGTCCGCGACACGAAGCTCCGCTGTCAGCGTGCACGCGGGCAGATCGTCACGGGACAGGCCGGGGAGCTGCTGAACGAAGCCCGCGCGCTGTGGCTGGCGGGCAAGTCGCAGCCGAAGGAGTGCGACCCGGTTTTCCGTTGGCTGATCGAGCAGGGAGGAGTAACCGAAAGCCTGGCCTGGGAGCGCATTCGCCTGGCGATGCTGGCCGGTAACGCCAGCCTGGTGAAGTACCTGGAGCGGTTCGTACCCGAACTCCAGCGTCATTGGCTGGACGGCTGGCTGGTGCTCAGACACCAGGGATTCGCACAGCTCGATCTTGCCCGCAGCTGGCACGACAACGCGGTCACCCGCATGATCACCGCGATCGCCATCGAGCGGTTGGCGAGTCGTGACGCCGACCGCGCGGCACGGGAGTTCGCCCGGCTGGACGGTCATTTCAAGTGGGAAGCCGGGCGCCGAGCGGCATTGTTGCGCGGTATCGCGCTGCACGCGGCCGTCGACCTGCTCGACCACACCAGCGAGTACATGGAGCGGGTTCCGGCCGAGTACCGCGATTCGACGCTGCTCGAATGGTGGGCCCGCTTCCTGCTCGGCCGGGAAGACTGGACACACCTCGCAGCGGTAATCCGCTCGATGCCGGCGGATACACGGAGCGATGAACGCTGGCGTTATTGGCTGGCACAGTCGAAAATCAGGAGCGGCCGCGCCGGGCCGGAGTCGGCCGGGCTCGCGGCGCTTGCCAAGGAAGCCAATTATTATGGTTTCCTGGCCGCCGATGAACTCGACCGGCCCTACAACATATGCCCGCTGGAGCCCGAAGTGCACGCTGCGGCCGTCGAGACGCTGGCAAAGCGCGATGGATTTGCACGAGCCCTCGAGCTGAGAAAGGCGGGGCTGGATAACTGGGCCTCGCGGGAATGGGAGGCGGCGGTGGGCCGGCTGCCGGCGGCCCAACTGAAAACAGCGGCGGCGTTGGCGCAGCGCGAGGGCTGGTTCGACCGGGTCATCCATGCGCTGGGCAACGGCGGTGAACGGCGGTTCTATGCCTGGCGTTTTCCCCTTCTGTGGCAGAACGAGGTCAACCATTACGCGGCGCTCAACCGACTGGACCCGGCCTGGGTGTACGGCACCATCCGCTCCGAGAGCGCCATGCTCGCCACCGCCCGGTCTTCTGCCAACGCGCTTGGGCTGATGCAGGTAACGCCGAGCACCGGCCGGCGTGTTTCCAGGAAATACGGGCTGGCCTGGCGCGGCAGCAAGCAATTGGAAACGGTCAGCGGCAACCTATCCGTCGGGGCGGCTTTCATGGGCGAACTGTTGCGCGATTACCAGAGCAATCCGGTGCTGGTGTCCGGAGCCTACAACGCCGGCCCACGTGTCGTTGACCGCTGGCTCAGGAAACGCCCCCAGGGGGAGGCGGCCATCTGGATCGAGACCCTGCCGTACTACGAGACCCGGGATTATATTCCCCGCGTGTTGGCGTTCACGACGCTGTACGACTGGCGTCTCGGGGGTGACGTCAAACGGATATCCGCCAGAATGCCGGGGATCGATTCCGGTAAGATAAAGGTCAGCGGCAAGACCAGCGTGGTCTGCGACGGCGCAGACGGACGTGGTTGAGGATTTGACATGCGAATCGTACTCGTGGGCGCCAGTGGTTTTCTCGGACGTTATGTACTGTATGCCTTGACACGCGAGGGACACCGCTGCGTGGTGCTCAGCCGGGCTCCCGAGCGCTGCACCCAGACGCGCTTGCTGCCGGGTGTCGAATTGCGCCAGGCAGACGCCGGCGACCCGGCGTCGCTGGCGACGCAGCTGCGCGGCGCCGGCGCGGTAATCAACATGGCGGGCATACTGAATGAAGCGGGTCATGACGGGTCAGGTTTTCGCATGGTGCACGTCGGCATCACCGGAGCGGTCATCGCCGCGTGCCGCGAAACGGGCGTCACACGCGTATTGCACGTCAGCGCATTGCGGGCGGGTGAGGGCAAGAGCCATTACCTCAGGACCAAGGGCGAGGCCGAGGCGCTGCTGGACGCGGCCGTGGACCTCAATGTCAGCATATTCCAGCCCTCGGTCATCTTCGCCCCCGGTGACGCCTTCTTCAATCGTTTTGCCGCCGTGTTGAAGCGCCTTCCCGTGTTGCCGCTGGCCTGTCCGGAGGCGCGTTTGCAGCCGGTGTTCGCCGGTGACGTGGCGGCCTTGATGAGCGCCGCGCTGGAAGACCCGAACACCTGGGGCAAGCGCTACGAACTGGGCGGGCCGCACTGTTACACGTTGAAGGAACTGGTTCAATGGACGGCCCGGGTCACCGACCGGCGGCGTCTCGTCGTCGGTCTGCCCGATTGGGCGTCCGCCGCGCTGGCATCGGTCATGGAGTGGGTTCCCGGCAAGCCCTTTTCTGTCGACAACTACAAGTCCCTGCAAACGGACAACACCGCGCGCCGGAACGATTTCGCCCGTTTCGGGATCGATCCGCGGGCCATCGATACCGTTGTGCCGGATTACCTGGCGGGCACGGTGCGGCAGCGCCGCCTGCAGTCGCTGCGCCGCCGGGCGCGGCGTTAACCGCATATCGTACCGGTCGTTCTCGGGTTTCCGGAATGTGCGCACGGACAATACATGGTTACGGGTGCCATATGCGGGTTGAATCCGGACAATGAAAACTTACCTCGTCGGCGGCGCGGTTCGCGATGCCCTGCTGGGACTCAAGGCGTCAGAGCGCGACTGGGTGGTGGTCGGCAGTTCGCCGGACGAAATGCAGGCCGCCGGTTACAAGCAGGTTGGCGCCAACTTCCCGGTTTTTCTGCACCCGGGTAATGGCGAGGAGTACGCGCTTGCCCGCACCGAGAAAAAACAAGGCCACGGTTACCACGGCTTCAAGGTGGATTTTCATCCGGGAGTGACGCTGGAAGAGGACCTGGAGCGGCGCGACCTGACCATCAATGCCATCGCCCGGGCCGAGGACGGCAGCCTGATCGACCCCTTCGGCGGCCGGGCCGATATCGAGAACAGGTTGCTGCGGCACGTATCCGCGGCTTTCGTGGAAGATCCGCTGAGGGTCTTGCGGGTGGCCCGGTTTGCCGCCCGTTTTGCACACCTGGGCTTTCACGTGCACCCATCGACCCTGGCACTGATGCGTGAGATCACGCAATCCGGCGAGTTGCAGCACCTGGCACCGGAGCGCTGCTGGCGCGAAATCGAGCGGGCCATGCGCACGCAAACGCCGTCGGTCTTCGTCCGGGTGCTGCGCGACTGCGCAGCGCTCGAGGACATGCTGCCGGAGGTCGATGCCTTGTTCGGCGTGCCGCAACAGGAGAAATACCACCCTGAGATCGACACGGGCGAGCATCTGCTGATGGCGCTGGATGTGGCGGCCAAACTGGCGGAAGGCTCCGCCACGGTGGTCTTCGCCGTGCTCCTGCATGATCTGGGCAAGGGCCTGACCGAGCCCGGCGATCTGCCGGCCCACATCGGTCACGAAGCAGCGGGTGTGACACTTGTCGACCGCGTTTGCGAGCGTTTCAGGGTGCCGAGGGCCGTCCACAAGCTGGCGCGCAAGGTGTGCCGCTCGCACCTGGAGTGTCACCGTATCATGCAGGCCAGGCCGGCCACCGTCCTGCGCTTGCTGGAGAGCCTCGACGCTTTCCGCGACGACCGCGTGCTGGCGGATTTCGTCGTGGCCTGCGAAGCCGATTACCGGGGGCGCAAGGACTACGGGGAGCGGCCGTATCCGCAGGCGAAATACCTGCTCGACGCCGGCCGCGCGGCAATGGCCGTGAAGAGCGCCGACCTCGATCTCGAGGGCGTCAGCGGGCCGCAGGTCGGAGAGCGCATGCGGCAGGCCCGCATCCGTGCGATCGCCGCCCTGTGACCCGGCCCTGATCCTTGGATTACACCGATGTCGTGGATACCGGTGTAATCCGCGGGCTAAAGCCGGCGCCGCAAGTCGGACAAGGAAAATCCCCGCAATTCAGTGTCGAGATCGCGGCCCAGCGCCATGACCTGGAAACGTTCCCCCATCTCGCCGGGCAGGGTCAGGCGACGCACCTCGTTGTTTTTTGACAGCAGCTGTGCGTCGGGCAGGGATTGGTGACCGGCGATAATATCCTCCAGTCCGCAGCCCAGCAGGAACATCGTCTGTGTCGTGTAGCCGCTGACATCCAGCCCGCATTGGCTGGCGGCCTCTGCGAGTGCGGTGAAATCCACCGAGGCGCTGAGGTCGGTCAGGCCGGGCCACTTGAAAGGGTCGCCGTGGGCGCGGTGCCGATAATGGCAGATCAGCGTGCCGTCGCTGCGCCCGGGCAGGTAGTACTCGCGGCGCG
>Ga0210122_1000044_pt1 | contig 31601 bp, 35 predicted proteins | sample Muzzi_CordB_D2_FD_185530 | JGI IMG/M metagenome (GOLD analysis project Ga0210122, IMG submission 185530) | Wetland microbial communities from San Francisco Bay, California, USA, that impact long-term carbon sequestration - Muzzi_CordB_D2 (SPAdes) | ecosystem: Environmental > Aquatic > Marine >... | reverse complement strand
GGTTTATGGTGGCAATAAAATCAGAAAACTGGAATTTATCCTGGCTGCAGCACGCCAAAAAGGAGCCCGGCATTTGGTAACCGTCGGCGGCCTCGGCACCAACCACGGCCTGGCAACGGCCATTTTCTGCGATCAACTGGGTATCAAATGCACCCTGCTGCTGTTTGAGCAGCCGGTTTCCGAAAATGTGAAACAGACCCTGCTCCTGCTTGCAAAATTCAAGACCCGGCTGGTTTACCGCAAGAACCTGTGGCGTGCCATGGTGGGCTACTATTTGGGCGCCCGTATCAAATTCCCCGGGGCCTATTTTGTATACCCCGGCGGTTCCAGCGCCATCGGTAACATCGGTTATGTCAATGCCGCCTTTGAGCTGAAAGATCAGATCGACCAGGGGATTGTGCCCGAACCCGCGGCGATCTTCTGTCCCTTGAGCTCCGGCGGCAGTCTGGCAGGTTTAGCGCTGGGCGGGCAGTTGACGGGATTGAGCTCCCGGATGATCGGCGTGCGGGTGATGCCGTCGCACCTGGGACCTTTTCAGGCCTGCACCGAAAATACGGTTGCCAAACAAATAAAGCAGACTTACAGCTATTTAAAGAAAAGATGCCGGCATCTGCCGGAAATTTCCATCCGGGCGCCGGAAATCTTAAAGGATTATTGCGGAAACGGCTACGGGTCACCCAGCCGGGCCGGCAACAAAGCTTACCATCTGATGCAGGAAAAAGAAGGCATCATTCTGGACTCAACCTATACGGCCAAGACATTTTCAGCCGTACTGGATTATTGCCGCAATCATCAGATGGATCGTCGACCGGTCTTGTACTGGCACACCTATAACTCGGTGGATCTGTCCGCCCAGGCAAAGGAGGTCGACTACCGTAGCCTGCCGCAACCGCTGCAGTCCTTTTATGGTGAATATCATGTCCAAAAAAAATGATCTGTCCGCCGAAGTCATCATTGTCGGATCCGGGCCCGGTGGGGCCACCGTTGCCCGTGAGCTGAGCCGCAAAGGCAAAGACGTGCTCATATTAGAACGCGGCTACGATTACCGGAACAAAATTTATTACGGCACGTATATCGGAGCCATGCGGTATTCGGAACGCATGAGCCTGCTGTTTACGGAAGAAGGCCTGAACATCATCGCACCAATCATGGTCGGCGGTGCCACCAGCATGTACTGCGGCTGCGCCGCAGAGCCACCGGTCTGGTTAAAGGAAAGATACCGTGTCGATATCGATGCCGAGGTCAAAGAGACCACCGACGAACTTGACATCCGGCCGCTGCCCGAAGATTTACGCGGCACGGCCTCCACCCGCATCGCCCGGGCCGGACAGGCCTTGGGATACGATTGGTTTCCCCAACCAAAATTCGTGCGGCCGGATAGAAGCAAACAGCAGGGTAAAAACTTCAACTGCCGGGCCAATTGCATGCTGGGCTGCCGGTGCGGTGCAAAATGGAATGCGGCCGAATGGGTGGACGAGGCGATGGCAGCCGGCGCGCGAGTATGGGAAGGCGCTCGCGTCAAAGCGATCAGGATCGAAAATGGTCGATTCGCATCCCTGGAGGGCAGCATTCGTGGCGCGTCGTTTACGGCCCGGGCCGACCAGGTGGTGCTGTCGGCCGGCGGGATCGGAACGCCACGCATAATGCAAAATTCCGGGCTGGACGGGGCCGGCGTCGGAATGACCATGGACACGACCGTCATGATTTACGGGGCAAGCCCCGATAAGGGCACCGGCAAGGAGCCGCCCATGACATGGTCCTGGGAAAATGAGGATGCCGGCTATATGCTCAGCACCCTGACCGATCCCTGGCTGATGTATCCACTGGCTGCCGTGCGCAAAGGCATCGGCCCGGCTTTGAACTGGCTGCGCTGGAATAAAATGCTGGGGGTTATGATCAAGCTCAAAGACGACATTTCGGGGGGCGTTTATCCGGACGGCAAAATCAGCAAGCCGCTCACGGCAGGCGATACTGAGAGGTTGCAAGATGCTTTTGAGGTCTGCCGCAAAATTCTGGTTGAGGCCGGCGCCCGGAAATCCAGTATTTTCATGCGCCCGTTAATCGGCACCCACCCCAGCGGTACGGTACGAATCGGGGAGTTGGTGGATACCAACCTGAAAACGGAGATTGAAGGGTTGTATGTCTGCGATGCCAGTGTCTTCCCCGAGGCGCTGGACCGTCCCACGGTTCTGACCATCATCGGCCTGGCCAAACGGTTGGCCAAGCATTTAGCCGGTTAGTTGGTTGTGAATGGAAGAAGCCGCTCTTCCGTCTCAATCTGCATGAAACATATTGTTTCCGGGTCAATTATGAGTGATGACTAGCGCTTGATTTTTGGTGAAAATTTTGGATAATTAAAAGGTTGCTGTTTCTTTCCACAACGGGCAACAAACAACTGGACAACCTGCAGCTTATAGGGATTAATTATGCCCCAACCACTATTCATGCAAAACATCATCGCCTGCATCTGGGATTTTGACAAAACTCTGATTCCCGGCTATATGCAGGAGCCGCTATTTAAGCACTACCAGGTCGATGCTAAAAAATTCTGGCAGGAAGTCGCCGGGCTGCCGAATTATTACCGCCAAAGCGGTCTGGCTATGATTGCCTCGGACACGGCCTACCTCAATCACATCTTAACCTACACCCGGGCCGGGGTTTTCAAAGGACTGAACAACGACACCCTGCGCAAGCTGGGCAAGGCCATCACATTTTATCAGGGTCTGCCGGGCTTTTTTGATGAGGTAAAAAATTTAGTCAGGGACAATTCCAACTACCGGCAGCATGAAATCCAGGTCGAACACTACATTGTTTCCACCGGCTTGCTGCAAATGATCCTGGGCAGCGAGATTGCAGCGTATATAGACGGTGTCTGGGGCTGCGAATTTGTAGAGTCACCGCCGCCGCCCGGCTATCTGGCAAAGCCAAAGCCCGACAAGCCTTCGCAAGCCAAAATCATATCCCAATTGGCCTATGCCCTGGATAATACCACCAAAACCAGGGCTATATTTGAAATCAACAAAGGCAGCAACAAGATAGCGGATATCAATGTGAACGCCAAAATACCGGATGAGGATCGCCGGGTGCCCTTTCAGAATATGATTTATATCGCCGATGGCCCAAGTGACGTCCCCGTGTTTTCAATCATCAACCGTTTCGGCGGCCGAACCTTTGCCGTCTACCGTCCCGGTTCAAAAGAAGAGTTCTCGCAAGTCAATAACCTCCAGAAACAGGGCCGGGTGCAGTCATTCGGTGAGGCCAATTACACCGAAGGGTCCCAGACCGCCATGTGGCTGACAAATGCAATCAGTGAGATCGCGGAGTTAATCGTGGAAAATCGGGAAAGAGCCATGGGAGATAAGATCGGCAAACCGCCCAAACATCTGGATTGACATTCCTGTCAATCGCGAAAGGAGCACTTCGCTGTCGGATCGCCAAATTAAACTTGGCTTGAGGGTTGAGGCAAAAAAAGGATTAATTTAAATGAACCAAATTGAAAATCTAAAGAAGATCACCCTCGCCTTCCAGGCCGGCACATCGCCCGACAAAATTGACCTAACCCCAAAGTACCCCGAATTTAGCTTCATCTTCGGTCTAGCCCCTGAAGGCATGTCACCATTTGAATACGAATTGGTGGAAAAAGTCCAAGGTGATGATGTTCTGCTTCACCTGCAAAAGGGTGCACTCAACCAATTCTTCGAGCATCTTAACCCGCCGCTCTGGGATCTTTTTGACGGCCGCGACGAGATATATTTGAAAGTAAAAATTCTTGAAATATCGGCTGCCGATAACCGGGAAATTGTCAAAGCGATGGCTGAAATGGCCGCTAATGGTGGGGGTGGGTGTGACTGGGGCTGTGGTTGCGGGTAAAGCTATGGGATAGATGTTCAGCTAAATTATTTTTATTACAGGAGATATTATGAGTTCTATGGTGAGTCGACCTCCAGCAGCAGATTCTGCACGAGCATTAAAGCATTTTGAAAGTCTGCTTGAATTTGAAACAGATAGTTGGGATGTGCATCATGCAATTGTCAATTGATTAGCTGATTGAGCTAAATGATCAAACGGAAATGCATGCTTTTAATTTACTAAGCCATAATCCAGTATAATTTTAATTATTTATGTCGCAGAACAAGTCTTATCAGATTCCGGCCGAATCGATTTGCGTCGAACAGGAAGTAAAGCGCAGCCGGTTTATCACATCGATGGGACGGGCGCCGGATAAGCAGCAGGCCATCGCGTTTATCGAGAACGTTCGTTTAACCTACCCCGACGCGAATCACCACTGCTGGGCCTACGTTGCAGGCGATCCCTTTGATACCGTGCAAATTGGAATGAGCGATGATGGAGAGCCGCAGGGAACGGCCGGCAAACCGATGCTCAGCATTTTACAATACCGAAAGATCGGTGAAATCGTGGTGGTGGTAACCCGCTATTTTGGCGGCATAAAGCTGGGTCCGGGCGGCCTGGTCCGGGCCTACTCAAGCTCGGTGCAATTGGCGCTGCAAAAGATGCCTTTAGTGGCGTTTGTGTCCTTGAGCACGGCTCGAATCACCCTGCCCTACTCGATGGAAAACCGAATTCGCCGGCTACTGGAATCATTGGCGCTTAGTATCACCGATGTGACATATAAGGATCAGGTTGTGTTGAGGGTTGCGGTTCCTACAGACATGACCGAAGAGTTGGAACAGCAAATCGGAAATCAAACCCAGGGACGGGCACAATTTACCCTGAAAGTGCATCAGCAGCAGATCGAAGGATCGCAAAAATAATTTTAAATTTCTGAGCCGGGAAAATAATCTCGCTAAAATCGGTTTTGATTTGAGAGTCACGCAGGGACTATGGTCAGAGATACCTACAACAATTTCAAAGTGTTAAATCAAAATGAAAATCTAAACGAAGATTTTAAGATATCCATTTTCGATGTCGGATCTCCCGTTACCATCATCGCTCCCCATGGCGGTAAAATTGAGCCCAAAACATCATACATAGCCGGCAGTATCGCCAGGGAGAAGTTTAACTATTATTGCTTTGAAGGAATTAAACCGGACAATAACAGAGCCTTACACATTACCAGTCACAATTTTGATGAGCCCCAGGCCCTTAGGTTGTTGGCGCGCTCCCAAACTGTGTTGGCGGTTCACGCCTGCCGGGACGACAAACCCCTGGTTTATATGGGCGGGCGGGATAAAGAACTGATCAAAGTCATCGCAAAAGAATTAAAGGCAGCCGGGATCACGGTTGCAAACCGCAATTCCAAATATCCGGGGGTAAACCCGCACAATATTTGCAACCGCGGTGCGTCCGGCAAGGGCGCACAGCTCGAAATCAGCCGCGGTTTGAGAGATGATATCAATAAAGTGGATATCATGTGCGATGCGCTTCACATGGCGCTAACCAATTTTAGACTGCCAGACAATGGTTTCCAATCGGCCAAATTTAGATGAAAATACCGATTAGAATATTGAAAAAAATTATGGCGGTCAAACCGATTAACGAGTACTTGATTCTTTTTTTGTAACCAGCCATGTGGCTGTCCGGCGGTTCATCGACCGAAAGGAGGAAAGGTATAAATTTAAGAGGTTTAATCGGATAAAAAAAGAAATCTTTTTGCGGTATGCCAAACGGCCGCTCGAAACAAAGCTTTTCCCAGACAAAAGCGTGATATTTTTTCAGGTATTCAAAAAAGTCTATAATAAGATATATCGTTAAACACCCGCTGGCGCCGATCAGCAGCACTAAGATAAAAGATATGAAATGCCCCATAAACACAGACCTCCTTGCAGTATCCAATCACCGGATAATTTATCGGTAACTTTGCTGCAAACTTTAGTAAAATCTGAGCTGACGAGGCAGGTGCATTGACGCAATGACATCGCCGCGCAATTATTTTTCCAGGGCGGTAAAGCCGGAGCGGGCCACTTCGATAATTTTGTCGTTGCCGAGCTGAAGCAAAAAATCATCGATCATTTTGGATGTGCCGGCCATCTGAACGATGAAAACCTCATGGTTTCTATGATCGAGCATCTCGATTCTGTGTTTCGTGCTCAGCCGCTCCACTTGATCGGCATCGGCTTCAAATTTAACGATCGCCACCTCCCGCCAGAAACTCTGGTCGATGTCCAACTCCCTGGCAGAGACGACTTCCGTCAATTTTTCAATCTGTTTGACGACCTGGTCCATCTTGTCGTCACGGTCTTCATAGAGAGTCAGGGTCATACGGCTGATGCCGGGCCGCGTAGTGGTGCAGGCCGTGATGGTTTCGACATTGTACATTTTGCGGCGAATCAACATGGAGACCTTGTTGAGCACCCCGGGGCGGTTTTGCGTGAAAGCCAGAATGGCCCGCCGTTTGACTTGGGGTTTGGTTGTCACGGAATCTTTTCCTTCTATGTCTTTCATGATTTTTGCTCCAGGGATACGATCATATCGGCAATGCCGCCGCCGGCCGGCACCATCGGCAGCACAATTTCACTGGGATCACATAAGAACTCCACCATGTAGGGTCCATGGTGAGCGGCGGCCGTTTTCAGGGCATCCACGATTTGATCGGGCTTGGTCACGCATTGATAGGGTATTTTGTAGGCACCGGCGATTGCGCCGAAATCGGGGTTTTTCATGGGGGTTCCGGCAAAGCGGCCATCGTAAAACATGGTTTGCCACTGTCTGACCATGCCCAGATAGCCGTTGTTAAACAGCAAGATCTTGATGTCGACCTGGTACTCCATGATCGCGCCCAACTCCTGGATATTCATTTGAAACCCCCCGTCCCCACTGATGGACCAGACCCGTTCATCGGGCCGGGCCAGCTTGACCCCGACGGCCATGGGCAGGGCACAGCCCATGGTGCCGGCCCCACCGGAATTAAACCAGCTGTTGGTGGTTTGAAAGTTGTAAAACCGGGCCAGAATCATCTGGTGCTGCCCCACATCGGAAACGATCAGGTCTTTGCCCCCGGTCACATCCGACAGGCAACGGACGATGGACTTCATCAGCAGTTGGCCTCCCTTGCCAACGCCTTTTTCAATCTCCTTTTCGATGGCTCCGGCAATTTCGCCGCGATAGTTGTCTATCTGTTCAAACCACAACCGACGGGGTTTGGTAACCAGCCCGGGATCTTTGACCATCAGGGTGATAACCTGATTGACGTCGGCATTGATGGCAACCGTTGTTTTGACGTTTTTATCGATTTCAGAGGGGTCGATTTCAACGTGGATGACCTCCGCATCAATGCCGAAGGTTGCCAGATTGCCCGTTACCCGGTCATCAAAACGCATGCCAAAGGATATGATCAAATCCGAATTCAGCAGCGCCCGATTGGCTTCGACAGTGCCGTGCATCCCCACCATGCCGACACTCAACGGGTAATCGACCGGCAGCGCCGAGAGCCCGTGCAGGGTGAAGGCGATCGGGATGTGGGCTTTTTCAGCTAGGGCTATCAGATTTTGACCGGCATTGCTGTTGATCACCCCGTGGCCGCAAAGGATGATCGGCCTCTCGCTGCGGTTGATCAAGCCCACCGCATTCCTGACCAGGCCGCGATCCGGCACCGGCGAGTACTGAAATCCCGGCAGATCAGGCTCGTAGGCCTTATAATCGAAATGATAGCCGTTATCGGTATCCTGAATCTGAATATCTTTCGGAATGTCGACCACCACCGGCCCTCCCCTGCCGGTAGCCGCCACATACATCGCTTCGTGGATGGTTGCTTCGATATCATTGACCGACAGCGGCATATAGGTCTGTTTGGTCAGGGGCATCATCACGCCGACAACATCGCTTTCCTGAAAAGCATCGGTTGCGATGACTCCGGACGGCACCTGCCCGGTGATCGCCAACACCGGGACTGAATCCATCATGGCGTCGGCAATCCCGGTGACAAGATTCATGGCACCGGGACCGGACGTTGCCATGCAGACACCGACCCGGGGATTGGAAGTCGAAATCGAGGCGCGCGAGATCCCCTGGGCCATGAATACCGCCCCCTGTTCGTGCCGCGACATAATAAATGAAAATGCTTTCTGTTTTTCCATTTCGTCAAATATCGGCATGATGGCACCACCGGTATAGCCGAAAATATACTTAACGCCTTTATCCAGCAAAGCTTTTAAAGCTAATTCTTTTCCTTTCATTTTTTGACTGCTTCCTTTCCTTTTACTATCCCGGCTGCAAATACGGAGCGGTTTTTATCAGCGTTGATGCATAAAGGTTAATATAACCTCTTTTTTTCTACTTTCTACCCCCATTGAGTAAAGGGATTAATTTTTATCAAAAATGCTAAGTGTTGATATTTGACTAAAAAAAATTACCTGCTTAAATTGCGAGCATAGAATCCTGCCGCCCCCCCCTGCAGCCTGGAAGGCAAAGGGGGCAACATTTCAACGGTATTATATAATATGGACGCAACGGTTACCGATTACTTGACGCGGACTATTCTTTTTGCCATATTAGGCAATACTGCAAATTTCGGGTTGCCTGCTGTATAATGAAGATCGTCGTGCTGCATGCCGCAAATACATTGAAAAAATGGTCCGGACCGGTTAAATTGAAGTTGAAATTTTGAATATCAAAAATTTAAACACCAATAATCAAATTACAAACAATATCCAAACTCCAAGTGCTCATGACATGACACGAACAGGCAGTCCAACAATAACCTATTAACAGTCCCGTCTGTGCGGCCCCTGGCTCTGCAGCTAACGGGAAAATGGAAGAGAAGCAATCATGGGAAAAACACTGTTTGAGAAAATCTGGGAACGTCATGTGGTGCGTGAAATGCCTGATGGCTCGGCGCTGCTGTATATCGACCGCCACCTGGTTCACGAAGTGACCAGCCCCCAGGCCTTCGAGGGCATGCGCCACGCGGGACGCCGGATCCGCCGTCCCGAGTTAACCTTTTCTACCATGGACCACAATGTCCCCACCACCGAAGACCGAATGGACATCAAGGATCCGATATCGAGAGCCCAGGTGGAGGCTTTGCGGAAAAACTGCAGGGAATTCGACGTCACCCTCTACGACCTGGGCGACGATCACCAGGGAATCGTCCACATCATCGGACCGGAGATGGGGCTGACCCTGCCGGGGCTGACCATTGTCTGCGGCGACTCCCACACGTCGACCCACGGTGCCTTTGGTGCACTGGCATTCGGCATCGGAACTTCAGAAGTCGAGCACGTGCTGGTTACCCAGACCCTGCTGCAGCGCAAACCGCAATCCTACAAAGTGGAGTTTACCGGCCGCCCGACGCCCCACATTTTCTCCAAAGATATGGTGCTGAAAATGATCGGCACCATGGGCACTGCCGGCGGTGCCGGGCATGTACTGGAATACTGCGGTGAGGCCGTGCGCAGCCTCTCGATGGAAGCCCGTATGTCGATCTGCAACATGAGCATCGAAGCCGGTGCGCGGGCCGGGATGATCGCCCCGGATGAAACGACTTTCGAATACATCACCGGGCGCGAGCGGCGCTTTGCACCGCGGGGCAAGGATCTGGAACGGGCCCTGGCTTTCTGGCAGAGTCTGCCCAGTGATGAGGATGCCGAATTTAACCGGACCCTGGTAATCGATGCCGGCAGTATAAAACCCCAGGTTACCTGGGGAACCAATCCCGGCATGGTGATCGATATCGATCAGCCGGTTCCGGGGCCGGACTCAGCCGGCGGCTACAGCCGTGCTGATGTCGAAAACGCGCTGGCGTATATGGGGCTGACACCCGGCACCCGCCTGACGGACGTGCCCCTGGATGTCGTTTTCATTGGCAGCTGCACCAACTCGCGCATTGAGGACCTGCGGCTGGCCGCCGATATTTTTAAAGGCCGCAAAAAGGCTGATAACGTCCAGGTACTCGTGGTGCCGGGCTCGCAGCAGGTCCGCCTGCAGGCTGAAGCCGAAGGACTGCATGAGATCTTCAAAGCGGCCGGCGCCGAATGGCGCTATGCCGGATGCAGCATGTGTCTGGGGATGAACCCGGACCAGCTTCAGCCGCAGCAGCGCTGTGCTTCGACATCCAACCGCAATTTCGAGGGGCGCCAGGGCAAGGGCGGTCGCACGCATCTGGTCAGCCCGGAAATGGCTGCCGCCGCTGCAGTGGCCGGCAAATTCGTCGATATTCGCAAGTGGAAGGAAGAACTATGAAAGCATTTAAAAAACACACCGGCATTTTAGCGACCCTTAACCGCTCCAACGTGGATACGGATGTCATCATACCCAAGCAGTTTTTAAAATCGATCAGCCGCACCGGTTACGGCCCGAACGCCTTTTTTGACTGGCGCTACAAACCTGACGGCAGCCATGATGAGGACTTCGAGCTCCATCATCCCCGCTTCGAAGGCCGTTCCATCCTGGTGACCCGCAACAATTTCGGCTGCGGCTCCAGCCGGGAACATGCGGTCTGGGCTCTGGCCCAGGACGGCTACGAGGTAATTATCGCGCCCTGGAAGGAGATCAATGGCGAACGGGTAAACGCTTTTGCCGATATATTTCGAACCAATGCCACCAAAAACGGCATGCTGGTCGTCGAATTATCAGAAGATGAAGTCGACATCATTTTCGAGCACGTCGAAGCCAACCATGGCCTGCAGGCAACGGTCGATCTGCACGAACAGCGGGTTGAGCTTCATGTGGACGATAAAATCATCTTTAATTTTACCATTGAGCCCGGTGAGAAGAAACAGCTGATCAGTGGATTGGATGATATTGATCTGACGCTAAGGTTTGAATCCGATATTACGCGATTTGAAGAAACCCACGATCCGTTTTTTGGTCGATGAATCCGGCAACCCATCTTCTGATAAGCTGGACGGTCGCCAACACTGCCGCCCTTGCACGCCGGGACCGGGCACTGGTAACACTGGCCGGGGTGGTTCCGGATCTGGACGGGGCAGGCATCGTGGCTGAATTGTTGACTGAAAACACGACGACGCCTTTGATCTGGTACAGCAAATACCACCATGTTCTGGGACACAACCTCGCACTGGGATTGATTCTGGCGGCGGCCGTGTTTATGCTGAGCATCAGACGATGGATGTCAGCCGTGCTTGCCCTTCTGGCTTTTCATCTCCACCTGGTCGGCGATCTCGTCGGTTCACGGGGTCCGGATGGCTATCAGTGGCCGATTCCCTATTTTCTTCCGGTCTCAACGAATTGGAACCTGACCTGGCAGGGCCAGTGGGAGCTAAACGCCTGGCCCAATATTCTGGTGACCTTGCTGGTTTGCGGAATCACCCTGTACCTGGCCTGGAAACGTGGCTATTCCCCGCTTGAAATGATTTCGCTCAAAGCAGATGCTGTTCTGGTCGACAGCCTGCGCAAAAGATTCGGGCAGCCTTCCGCGGCATGAGCCCGGCGAACGGACACGCGGCACCTCTTGCAAGTGACCTGATGCCGCGGAACAGGTTTTCAAACGGGGCAGCATCGATGCAAGAGATTCGGACTGAAATCGAAATTGAGGCACCGGTAAGCGAAGTCTGGTCAATATTAGCGGATTTTTAATGCCAAATCGGATTAATTTCACCGAATCGTTTATTTTTCAGGACGGCGTAATTAGGAGATCCAGCCATCGCATATCGCTATTTCATCTGCCTGCTTATTTTTCTGTGCTACGTCCTGGTGTTTTTTCATCGTCTGTGCCCGGCAGTCATTGCCCTTGACATTCAGGCTTCATTCGGGCTCACCGGTACCTTGCTGGGAGTACTCGGTTCGGCTTATTTTTACTCCTACGCCATCATGCAGCTGCCTACCGGCCTCATGGCCGATTCATGGGGCCCGCGCAAAACCGTATCTTCTTTTTTTATTCTGGCCGGCATCGGCTCCATCATAATGGGGGTTGCGCCGAGTTTGACGGTGGCCGTGCTGGGCCGAATTCTGGTCGGAATCGGCGTGTCAACGGTTTTTGTCTGCAACTTCAAATTGCTGTCTGAATGGTTTTCGGCCCGCCAGTTTCTGGTTATGGGTTCTGCCTTTATGGTCATGGGCGGCCTGGGAGCGCTATCTTCCAGCGCCCCGCTGGCTTGGGTCAGCAATGCCATCGGTTGGCGCATGACACTGGTCGCCGTCGGGGTAATTACCCTGGCGATGGCCGGCCTTGTTTATGGCTTTGTGCGCAATCGACCGGCGGAGATGGGTTTGATGCCCGTCAAATCCGATGGGCAGGCGGCAGACGAAAAAATCGGTTTGATGGACGGCATGAAGATGGTGGCTTTTTCCAGCCGTTTCTGGCCCATCGCCATCTGGGCGTTCTGTGTGGTGGGAATATCCTTTGCCGTCGGTGGATTGTGGGGCGGGCCCTATCTCATGCAAATTTACGGTCTCAGCAAAACAGCCGCCGGCGGGGTGCTGTCCACCTTCGCCCTGGCGCTGATATTGGGCAGCCCCCTATTTGGCTGGCTCGGCAACCGCATCGGTCGCAAGCCGGTTCTTATCGCCTGCAGCCTGCTCCTGATTGTCGTATGCGTGCTGATGAGCTGGCTGGTGGACGCCTTATCCATGCCGGCCCTTTACATCTTATTTTTCTGCTTTTTTCTAACCGGAGGCGCTATCGGCCCGGTCGTTGCGACAGTTTCCAAGGAATTGTTTCCCGTCGGGATTTCCGGGACCTCCGTAGGCGTCGTCAACCTCTTCCCGTTTGCGGGGGCAACATTTTTTCAGATTCTGATCGGGGTCGTATTGACTGCGCAAAGCGATGGTCGGATCCCCTATGCCACGGCCGGATATCGATATATGTTTTTGATTTGCCTGGCCGGGGCCACGCTGTCACTGGCGGCGGCCGTAGTGATGAAAGAGACGCTGCCCGTGACCAAAAGTTTGCAAAAAACTTCCCGCAAACATATGCCATAAATCCAGGAAATCGACCCAATGAAACACCCCGCCGCAGGCGGATTAAATTGCAGAGCGGCAGATGACAGAGATCCCGCAAACAACCATTGAAGTACTTATCCCGCGCTACCCGGTGTTGCTGCTGGACGCATACGGCGTTCTGGTCAACGACTCCAGCGCCCTTCCCGGCGCGGCCGGCTTGATTGACGAACTCAACCGGACCGGCAAGCCGTATTACCTGTTGACCAACGATGCGTCCAAATTACCGCAGACGGCGGCCAATCGGTTTCAAGGCTACGGGCTGGCAATCGAGCCGGACCGGATCATCACCTCCGGCGGACTGCTCAAAGGCTACTTTAAATCCCACGGTCTGCGGAAGGCACGTTGCGCCGTTCTGGGCCCGGACGACAGCGCGCAGTATGTCATCGAGGCAGGCGGGACGGTGGTATCACCTGCAAACGGTTTTGATATGGTCGTCATCGGTGACGAGGCCGGTTTTCCTTTCGTTGAAACCGTGGATACGGTTATAACGGAACTTTTTCACAAGGTGGAACGCCGGGAAAGATTTCACCTGGTGCTGCCCAATCCGGATATGATCTACCCCAAAGCCGACCGGGGATACGGAATCGCCAGCGGAAGCATTGCCCTGATAATCGAGGCTGCACTAAGGCTGCGTTATCCCGGACGCCCGCACCTGTGCTTTGAACGACTGGGCAAACCCCATGCGGCTATTTTCCAGGAGGCCTTGAAGCGCAGCGGAACCCGGGAGATGGTCATGATCGGCGACCAGCTGGAGACCGACATTCGCGGCGCCAACACCTTCGGTCTGGACTCCGTGCTGGTGGACACCGGTATAACGGATCCCACGACTGCCGGTATGCCGGATCAACCGCGGCCGACATATCGCATGCATTCGATTAAGCTGCGACAAAAAGAATCAATTAATTAAATTAGAAGGGGAATCTCCAAACCATGGCAAGAAAAACTTTTGAAAAATATGATAGAAACCCTAACCACATCCCTGGAATTTACAATTACTGTGATCGATGGTGCGAACGGTGTCCTTTCACCTCGCGCTGCTTGAATTTTGAAATGAGTGAGGAAAAATTCAGCGATCTTCAGGACAGTGATATGTCAAAGGAGATTTTCTGGCAAAAATTAAGTGATACCCTCCAGGAAACCATGACAATGTTAATAGAAATAGCTGAAGAAAGGGGGGTTGATCTTGATTCACTGGACATTGATGATGTTGAATTTGAAGACCCTTTCGAAGAAAAGCCCGTGGTCCGCATGACGACTCATATGGCCCGATCTTATATTGATCTCGTTAAAAACTGGTTCGATGACAATGTTTATATGTTTGAAGATGATGCCAGGCAGCCGGCGGCCATTGCCGAGTCTGATCCCACGCGGTATCAGGGCGAGGAAGAGGATCAGGAAACCGTCACGTTGATTGATTCCGTGGAGGTCATCCGGTGGTACCAGCATCAAATTTACGTCAAACTGCAACGGGCCCTGCACAGCGTTGGAAACGAAGCGTTTGAAATCTCAAATGGTTTCCCCAAGGATTCCGACGGTTCCGCAAAAGTAGCGCTGATCGGAATGGATCGATCGATCAGTGCCTGGGGTAAAATGATAAAATACTTTCCCCACCTGGAAGATACTATTCTTGGCCTAATCGCCCATCTTGAGCGCCTTCGCAGGCGGACGGAAAACGAATTTCCCGCTGCAAGAGCCTTTGTGCGGCCCGGTTTCGATGAAATTAAAGCAGGTCAGTCTTGAAAGAGCGATCATTGTGGATATTGCCGGTCATTATCGTCTCACAGTTTACGGGCACCTCTCTGTGGTTTGCCAGCAACGCGGTCCTGGGGGATTTGCGCCAGGCTTGGGGACTGGGTGATGCCGCACTGAGCTATATGACATCCTCGGTTCAACTGGGATTCATTGTCGGGACGCTTATCTTTGCATTTTTTACCATCTCAGATCGATTCTCGCCTCGCATTGTTTTTTTTATCTGTTCGTTGCTGGGATCCCTGTCCAACCTGGGTATTTATCTGGCTGCCGACGGTCTGATCTCATTGCTGGTGTTCCGATTTATCACCGGCTTTTTTTTGGCCGGCATCTACCCGGTCGGCATGAAAATAGCGGCCGGCTGGTATCGGCAAGGTCTGGGACGGGCCCTGGGTTATCTGGTAGGTGCCCTGGTGGTGGGAACTGCATTTCCGCACTTACTTAAAAGCACCGGGCAGACGGTTCCATGGGATAGTGTGATACTGGCGATTTCCGGCATATCGCTGGTCGGGGGAATGTTAATGCTCCTATTGGTGCCGGATGGACCCTGCCTGGCCAAGGGAGCCAGGTTTAATCCAAGGGCTTTTGTGATCATATTTCGATCAAAAGATCTGCGATCCGTATCTTTTGGATATTTTGGCCATATGTGGGAGTTGTATACACTGTGGGCATTTCTGCCGGTGCTCATCGGTGCCTATGCCGCAGCGTCAGGAGAACCATTGAATGTCCCATTCTGGACATTTTGCGTGATTGCCGTCGGGTGCCTGGGTTGTGTCATCGGCGGCCATCTGTCACTGAAACTGGGCAGCCCGTCAGTGGCCTTTTTTCAGCTGTTGGGATCGGGAATTTGCTGTTTGCTGTCCCCGATCGTATTGCATGCCCCGGTAGAGATATTTATAGGTTTTCTCGGTTTGTGGGGTGTCATGGTGGTTGGCGATTCTCCGCAATTCTCGGCCCTGACCGCTCAAACAGCCCCCGGCGAACTTGTCGGCTCGGCCCTCACGATAGTTACCAGCATCGGATTTTTCATCACAATCCTCAGCATCCAATTCACCAACTTTTTAATCACTCTTTTAGGCCCTGAATATGTTTTTCTGTTCCTGGTGCCGGGCCCGATATTCGGGCTGGTGAATTTGTGGCCATATTATCGTAAGCATTCCAGTTTCGATCTTGATTAGTTCAGACAAACCCGCTAAAAAAGAAATCGAATGAGAGGTGACTTCTATGGATAAAGACACCATTTCTGCCAGTGGTCATTTTCAGCAGCATGATGTGATTCGGTCCGGGTCGTCGATAATTCAGCTCTTGCAGGATGATTTGACATTCCCCAACAATGGGAAACTGCCGCTTCTGGTCTATCAGGGCATACTGGAACTGCCGCAAAACAATCCGGCCGCTGTCGTTGAGAACCTGTTTGAATCCAACGGCTGGAATGGTTACTGGCGCAACGGCATATACAGCTTTCATCATTACCACAGCAGGGCCCATGAAGCACTGGGAGTGTACGGCGGTTCGGCCCAAGTTCAATTGGGCGGCGACAGCGGTGTCTCTCTGACGGTGAGCCGCGGCGACGTAATCATCATTCCAGCCGGCGTGGCCCATAAAAACCTGGGCACCGACGGTGATTTTCGGGTTGTCGGCGCATATCCCCGAGGGCAGAGCCCGGATATGTGTTACGGCAAAGCCGGTGAAAGACCCCGGACTGATAATAACATCGCCAGGGTTCCACTGCCGAAAATGGATCCGGCCTATGGCGCCAAGGGCCTGCTGACAAAGCATTGGAAAATTTTCGGATAAATAAACAACCCCAAATATCATCTTTTTAAGGGCGGATGAATTAATGCAAAACCAAATGATCCTGACACCATTTTTTCTGGATGAATCCCTGCCTGAGCTCGAAAATCTGGCAGTAGCGGATTGGATTATCAACAAACCGGAATTGCCGGACGGGGATAAACAGCACCGCATGTCCGCCATCCACCGGCCCCTGGCCGATTTTGTACGGCAGGCCATTGAAAAGGGCGATCGTCCGATCAGCATCGCCGGAGACTGCTGCAGCGCCATCGGTATGCTGGCCGGCATGCAGCAGGCCGGTCTCGATCCGGTCCTGATATGGTTTGATGCCCATGGTGACTTTAATACCTGGCAGACCACCCCCAGCGGATTTCTGGGAGGCATGCCGCTGGCCATGCTGGTCGGCACCGGCGAACAAACCATGCTGATGTCTCTGGAAATTAAGCCGCTGGCCGAAGATCGGGTGGTATTGGTCGATGGCCGTGATCTCGATCCGGGTGAAAGAATCCTGATTGAAGGTTCAAAAGTTATCCATTTAGTCGATGTCAGAGAGTTGCTGACACTGAAGCTGCCCGATGCGCCCTTATACATTCATCTTGATACGGATATTATCAATCCGGCTGAAGCCCCGGCAATGAATTATCCGGCTGCCGGCGGTCCGTCGGCCAGGGAACTGCAGACGGTCATGAAACACCTGAATCGGACGGAAAAAATTGCAGCAATCTCCGTGTCGACCTGGAATCCGAAGATAGATGAGGATGGCCGCAGCCGTAATCTGTGCATGGGATTGCTAAACACGCTGATTACTCCACCCTGAAAGATACCATATATTAGGAGCAATACAAGATGAAACGGAAAAACATATCTTCCGGGGTGCCCTGGGAAAATTTAGTGGGCTATTCCCGGGCGGTTAAAATCGGATCTTGCATTTATGTTTCCGGAACAACGGCGACCAATAACGACGGCAAGGTTGTTGGGGCCGGCGATCCATATGCCCAGACGGTGCAGGCCATCAAGAATATCGAAACGGCCTTGACCCGGGCGGGCGCCGCCCTGGCGGATGTGGTGCGCACCAGGATTTATGTGGTAAACATTGACGACTGGAAAAAAATTGCACAAGCTCACAGCCTGTTTTTTGATGGCATCCGCCCCGCCACCAGCATGGTGGAAGTCAGCCGACTGATCTCACCGGATATGCTGGTTGAAATTGAAGCCGATGCGTATGTCAGATAGAATGCTTTGAATTCACCCATGCTGAAGAATATTTTTGATCAAATACGCGAAACCTGTGCAATCGTCGCCGAACGGGCGCGCCATGTGCGGATAAATTTCGACCGGATTCCCGCATACGCCTCTGCGCTACCGGTGGAACAGGCTGTCAAACCCCAGCTCGATCCGGAGTGTCACTATCTCGGACGGCAAAAAGATACGTTGTCATTTTTGTTGATTCTGGATACCATCAATTTCGGGTCCGGCTATTTCCCGCATCTTACCAAGCGCCCGGGGATGTCCGGCTATTTTACGACAGCCGCTTCACTGAATGATTTTTTCAAAAATAACGGTCCCCTTTCGGCCGGGCAGTTGGCTGCGATTACGGTTGAACAGTGCACCCAAATATTTAATCAGGATCCCGCAAACAAGACTGTCAGAGAGCTGATGCAGCATTTTTCAGCCACCTTGAACGATCTGGGCCGTTACCTGCTCAATTATTTCAACGGAAGTTTTACCAGCCTGGTGCAGGCGGCTGAATCATCCGCCGCACAGCTTGTGCAAGTGCTTAAAAAAATGCCCTATTTCAATGACGTTGAGCCGTATGATGAACTCGAGGTGCCTTTTTTCAAACGCGCTCAGATTGTTGCAGCGGATCTGGCTGTTGCCTTTCAAGGACAGGCGTGGGGGCGCTTTGATGATTTGGATCAGCTGACCATTTTCGCCGACAATCTTGTGCCCCACGTCTTGCGATTGGACGGCATTTTAGAGTATGAAGCACCCTTGATTTCACGTATCGAGGCCGCAACTCTTATTCCGGCCGGCTCGAACGAGGAAATCGAGATTCGAGCAAGTGCCGTTCATGCCGTGGAGCTGATTAAAAATTTGATCTGTGCTGCCGGTCAGCGTGTGACATCATCGCAACTGGACTATTTTCTGTGGAATCGAGGTCAACTGCCCGACTATAAAGCGGTGCCCAGACACCGGACGAGAACAGTATTTTATTGATTTTCGATTTTAATCTTAAATTGCCCATTATGAAAAAGTGGATCTGTTAAAAACAACCGACAAACACAGCGTGTTTTATGAACTCAACACCCGCGGTCAGTCCCAAACAAATCGCATTTTATGACCCCGATCGAAAGGGTATGTTTATTCATGCGGATCAGCTGGCGGATAGTCCCTTTAATGTCGGCGACCGATTTTCACTACGCAAGGGAAAGCGGGAGCTATTTGCGATGACAATTATCAAAGACGATCAGGGTGATATTTTTTTTGACAAAAATGGAATATTTATAAAACGGTCACGCAAAATTGACATTCTGCTTGGCGGCATATTTGATGAATATGTTTTTTACATCGAACCTGAGATCCCCGGGACCCTAAAAATAAAACCGCTCGAGATTGTTAAAGATACCGACCAGAAGTGGCACTAATTTCTGATTACATCAAAATTTAAATTAAAGCACCGGGCGGTTTAAAAGAAAACTCAAACAAAATACTGGAGAAAAAAATGAATTTAAATTTTCGCGCGCGATTGAAGCACAACGATTTATTAATTGGAACCCTGATTACGATTCCGGCACCCGAAGTTGCTGAAATTATGGCCGAGATCGGCTATGACTGGCTCTTTATAGACACCGAGCACGGCTCCTTCAACGCCCAGAGTGCCCAGGGCCTTCTCCAGGCTGTCGATCGCCGCTGTCCCTGTGTCATTCGAATACCGTCAAACGAGGAAGTCTGGATCAAAAAAGCCCTGGACATCGGTGCTGCCGGCATCATTGCTCCCGGTGTTAATTCAGCCGAAGAGGCCGAGCGGATTGTGCGCATGTGCAAGTATCCGCCCCGCGGAACCCGGGGCGTGGGTATCGGCCGGGCTCATGGTTACGGCTTAAAATTTAAAGAATACGTCGCAAACGCCAATGATGATATTGCCGTTATTTTGCAGGCCGAAAATACCAACGCCGTAAAAAACATATCTGAAATTATCCGGGTGCCGGATATCGACGCGATTTTAGTCGGTCCCTATGATTTATCAGCCAGTATGGGGAAAATGGGCAGCATTAATGATGCGATGGTGCAGGCGGCGATAGGCGCCGTAACAAAATGCTGCCGGGAGGCGGGAGTTCCGCTGGGAATTTTTGCCGATTCAGCCGAATCCGCGGCACCGTATATACAGCAGGGGTTTACCCTGGTGGCTATCAGCACGGATTGTTTGCATATGGCGCAGGGTGCCGGTGCGGCATTAAAAGCAGTTAAAAAATTATCCTAAAAAGTTTAATTTATTGGGTTGACACAGACATCAGTATGTGGTCAGAAATAGTCTCGCCTCCAATCACTCCGCCCTGAAAAATATCACTTTCAGGTTAATAAACTTTTGAAATGATGAAATATACGTTTGCCACTGAGGATAATGAACCTGAAATAAAGCAATTGCTGTCGGACTGTGATCTGATCCATGAGGATATTACCACTTCTCAATTGAAGGATTTCCTCCTGGGATGGGATGGCACCAGAGTGGTCGCCGGGGTCGGACTTGAAATAAAAAATCAGAGTGCGCTGCTGCGCTCGCTGGCGGTCGACGCAGATTATCGCAGCCGGAACATAGCAACCAGTCTGGTCGGCAAAATAGAGGACTATGCCAAATCATTGAAAGTCGACACGCTTTACCTGTTGACGATGACGGCAGAGGCATTTTTCCAAAAGTGCGGCTACCAGCGAACCGCCCGCGGGTCTGCTCCGGCTGAAATTCAAGGGACCAGCGAGTTTCAAAATTTATGCCCTGCGAGCGCGGTATGCATGGTTAAGCATCTCAAGGCCAACTAATTTGCGGTTACAAATCGAGGGGATCAGATGACGGATGAAATTCTGGAGAAGATGAAAAAAGGAGTGTATTATCCCGGCAACTACCTGGGAAAAAGAAGTGAATTATCGATTATGGAGGCACAAGGTTATCTTCAACGGATGGATGGTTCTTTTCTCTGCGGTCCGGACAGTGAACCGAATTACTGTCTCACAGACAAAGGGCTGCACAGTAAAGGGGAGAAGAAAGGTTGAATTGAGGTTTCAGGTGTTCCGCCTAAAGCGGACCGGCGGCGGTGAAGCGGCCTATTTTATCGAATAAAAAATTGTGTAGTTTTGTATCGGTTGTTCTTGGAATGTGGGAGCGGTTTTTAACCGCGATTAGCTGATCTATCGTGGCTGGCCTGCGACAAGCTCAGTCGAGTCGAAGCCACTCCCACCAACCATTCATTGCAGCCTAAATGACATTGAATTTCTTGGAGTTTCATTCGAGGTGTCAACCCAACCGCCGGCCAAAAAACGGTCGGTCTAATCGACAAAGAGACTTTGGTCTGGAATACCGCAGCTTAATATTAACCGTTTGATAGAATGATATACACGAAGGACCCCGCCGAACAAACCACCGCAATTACCGACGTCATTTTAGCCCTGGTCGCCTTTGGCGGCATCCTGTTTTTACGCTGGCAACCGGCAAACATCAACGAACCGTGGAAGCTAGCTATCTGGTCCGCCGCTCTGGGAATGATCGGATTGGCCTCCGCCCTGGGAGCCGCAGCACATGGACTGATTATTTCCCGGACCGTGCATGATCGTATCTGGCCGCTGTTGAACATGGCGCTGGCCCTGGCGGTTTCTCTTTTTGTGGTGGGCGTGGTTTATGATTTGTGGGGACCGACGGCCTGCTTCAAAGCGCTGCCGGTAATGCTGTTTGCGGGTCTGGTTTTTTTCTTGGCAACCCTGGTTTATCCCGGTATTTTTTTTGTTTTCATTGTATATCAAGGTCTGTCACTGATTTTTGCGTTCAGTGCCTATGTTTATCTAACCGTCCGGGGTGGGCTGGCCGGCACCGGGTTTATGGCAGCCGGCATCCTGCTCAGCATTCTTGCAGCCGTGATTCAGGCCAACCAATCGATTTCCCTGACCGTAATCTGGCATTTCGATCACAACGGGATCTTCCATATCGTTCAGGTGGCAGGATTGGCGCTGTTGGTCTACGGGATCCGCCTGTCGATGCTTTAGGGCCCTGAAGCTGGTTGCTGGTTAAAGGAATTCTATCATTTATAGAAATGATCAACATCCTCAATTTTAGGCAATTTAGGCATTTTAGTTCATTTTAGGCATTTTCTTTATGGATCTCGAAACCATCACTGACGACTTATTGGACGAACTGCAATCGCTAAAATTCAGCGCACCGGTCACCCATGTCTATAATCCGCTGGAATATGCCCGGGCGCCTTACGCGGAATATTTGCGGCGCTATGCAACATCACCCAAGGAAATTGTCCTGATCGGGATGAATCCAGGCCCCTGGGGAATGGCACAGACCGGTATTCCTTTTGGTGAGGTGACCGCCGTCAGGGACTGGCTTAACATTGCAGGTGCGGTGAACCCACCGGTCAACATGCATCCGAAACGACCGGTCACGGGATTCAATTGTCCCCGCAGTGAGGTCAGCGGTAAACGGATCTGGGGTTGGGCCCGGGATAAATTTGCAACCCCGCAAAAGTTTTTCTCCCGTTTTTTTATCGCCAATTATTGTCCGCTGCAGTTTCTTGAAGCCGGCGGTCGCAATCGCACACCCAATCAACTCCGGGCAGGGGAGCGCAAACCGCTGTTTGCTGCCTGCGATCGCGCGTTACGCCGCACCGTTGAACAGCTCAATCCCCGTTACGTGATCGGTGTCGGCCGGTTCACTACAGAGCGCGCCCGGCATGCGATAGGCGATCTATCGGTGATAATCGGGGGAATTACGCATCCCAGTCCTGCCAACCCGAAGGCAAACCGGGGGTGGGAAGCCATAATTGAAAAGGAATTTGCGCAACTGGGGATCGCGTTGTGAAAGACTTTGGAAGGCGGAAGTTGGAAAAAAAGATGGGAATAACATTTTCCGTATTAAAATTTCGGCTTATGGGCTTCGATCTTCGAATTTATTTGCCAAAAATCGATAACGTATTATCGTTAATGAATTAAATTAAGGCATGCAGACTAAATTCAAATACAGTATTTTATTGCTGATCGGGATATTGCTGAGTTCCTGTGTCAGTGGTCATCAGAACGGCCAGACGCCACCCGAATACGATGCACCGGCGGCGGCCGGCCGGGAAGCAGCGGTATATCGGGAAAAAATAGCATCGCTGCAAAATGATCTGGCGAAACTCAACGGTCAGACCAATATCGTGGAAGCCGAGCAGGTGGCGCAGACCGCCATCCGGTATTCCTCCTATCTTGCCGAAGAATACGAGCTGGTGCGTCCGGCAGTTTTACACAATGTGCTGGTTCGCATGGGTTTGAAGGATCGCGGGCTTTGTTACCACTGGACCACCGATCTGATGAAACAGCTTGAGCTGCTGCAGTTAAAAAGCTATCAACTGTACTGGGGCGTCGCCCACCGTGGCAGTGAACTGCGCGAACACAACAGTGTGGTGGTCGCTGCTAAAGGCCGGCGTTTTGAAGAGGGGATTGTGCTGGATCCGTGGCGAAATTCAGGGGAATTATACTGGGCCCCCGTCAAAGGCGACCGCTATCCCTGGCAGGCAAGACCGCGCAATGAATGGTAGATTAAGGATGCTAAGTGTGAAATCTGAGTTAAAATAATATAACTATCCAAAGAAATAACCGTACGGCGGGAGTATTTGAAATACCAATTGGAATATTAAACTCCAGTTTTAATTGTATTAGATAAAGAAAGAACTCTCATGGAATTATTTGATCTAGTAACAGCAGCCCAAAAACGAATAAAGGGCCACGCCCACGTGACGCCGGTGATGACTTCGAATACTTTGAATCAGCATACGGGTGCGGAAGTTTTTTTAAAATGTGAGAACTTTCAGCGCATGGGCGCATTTAAATTTCGCGGGGCATACAATGCCATGTCCCAATTAACCGATGAACAGAAAAAACGCGGTGTCATTACCCATTCATCGGGCAACCATGCCCAGGCCGTCGCCCTGGTCGGCCGGCTGCTCGGGATACAGACGACGGTGGTGATGCCCGCTAATGCACCGGCCGTCAAACGCACGGCTACCGAGCAATATGGCGCAAAAGTGGTAGACTACAATCCGGATGAAACCACCCGCGAAAAAATTTCTGAAGATCTTTTAAGTCAGCACGACTATACCCTGGTTCCACCCTACGATCATATTAATATTGTGGCCGGTCAGGGAACCGCCGCCCTGGAATTGATTGAAAAGGTGAAAACAGTGGATATGCTCCTGGTCCCCTGCGGCGGCGGGGGATTGTTAAGCGGTTGCGCCATCGCCGCCAAAGGTATAAATCCCGCTTGTCGGGTAATCGGAATTGAGCCGGAACTGGCCGACGATGCCACGAAATCATTTCACACCGGGACCCTGCATACGGTCAAGAATCCGCCGACCATTGCCGATGGAACCCGCACTCCGTCCCTGGGAAAGGTGACATTTCCCCTGGTGCAGCAATTCGTGGCCGACATGCAAACCGTCTCCGAATCCGCCATCATCGATGCGGTCAAGTTTTTATTCTATCGCCTGAAGCTGGTGGTGGAGCCTTCAGGCGCCCTCGGTGTTGCGGCCCTCTTAAGCCGCGCCGTTCGGCCAAAAGGCCGCATCGGCGTCATCCTCAGCGGGGGAAATATTGACGCGGCAACGATGAGGCAGATACTGGATTCATAACCATGCCCTTTTGGACTTTCCACGCTTCTATCTCTGCATGCCATTGACTTGGATGGGGTAATACATATTTTTTTGATCTGCCCAAACATAACGGCGATGAGTCATGGACGCTGCCAATTCCGGCCAGATTCATAGTTGACCGCGGCGGCATTATCAGATATTCAGAAGCAACAGTGGACCATACGGTGCGGCCGGAACCCCAAGAAACCATCGCTGCCCTAAAGGCGCTGTAATCTCGGCCGGGAAATTCCAAAGCACAAAGTGCAAGATACCGGCATCTTCCAAAGCATGATGGATGGCAGCAACGCGAATGGCGAAATCAACCAAAGATTTTTGCGGAAGGTAAGATGAAAATATACACAGGCACCGGGGATCGAGGTCAAACCAGCCTCTTCAGCGGTGAGCGGGTCGCCAAAAGCGATCGGCGGATAGCGGCCTACGGAGACGTTGATGAATTAAATTCATCACTGGGGGCACTGGTAGCGGCTCTGGCGGATAAAAAGCCGGATCTCACGGACAGGTTGCGACAGATCCAGGCTGATCTTTTTCAACTGAGTGCCATCCTGGCAGTCACACCCGATTCACCTGCCATGGATTCCCTGGCAGAAATCACCGACAGCCAGATCATGGAATTAGAAGAGACCATCGATCAATTGGATGCGCAGCTGCCGAGCCTGGCCGGCTTTATTTTACCCGGCGGCCATCCAACGGCTGCCTGGGCGCACATCTGCCGGACCGTCTGCCGCCGGGCAGAACGCAATGTCTCTCGAATTTCGGATGAATATGTTGCGGGCAAAGCCGCCTCCCAATATCAATTGGCTCTGGTTTATTTGAACCGTTTGTCGGATTATCTTTTCGTACTCGCCAGGTATTGCAATCACCTTCACGGGGTTTCGGATACGCTTTGGAAGCAGAAATAATTACCTTCCCAACAAAATTGATCGATCGACGGTGGCTGTCAACGAGAACGTTTGAGATCAAATTCAGGAAACCGGCATCATATAAAATCAATTCCGGCCAGCGAATTCAAATTTACTACCAATCCATGCAAAGGGACTACACACCGGTTTCTGCACCGGGGGACCCTGAAATTACGTTTTGCATTCGCAAAGTTGACACCGGAAAATTCACGTCCGTACTGAGTACGGCTGAGATCGGCACCCGGTTTGATATTTCAGCGCCAGGGGGATATTTCACCTTCAAGCCCTCCCCTCGCCCGCCCGTTTTTGTTGCCACCGGCACCGGTATCGCACCGTTTTGTTCGATGGCCCGCTCCGGGGTGACCGACTTTACATTGCTGCACGGGGTCGACAGCCCGCAGGATCTTTATTATCAAGCGAAGCTCGAATCCGTTGCAGTTCTCTATATGCCCTGTATTTCAAGAGCGTGCCAGTCATCAATTAAATATTTTCACGGCCGGGTCACGGACTATTTGCAAAAACATCTGCCGACGGCAGTGTATGATTTTTATCTCTGCGGCCGCCGGGAGATGATCCGGGATGTCACCTGGCTGGTGGATGAAAAATTCCAGGATTCACGCATCTATACCGAAACGTTTTATTAGTTAATCCGCTAATTAATCTATAAATACCATGGAGGCATAATGAAGTTTGAAGCGATTGCACGCGAGACGGTCTTATTGGATCCAAACAACGATATGGCCCTCAAAAATATCCCGAACCAAATCCGCAAGGACCCCTTGACCGGAAAAACGTCGCGTATCTGCCATTTCCGGGATCTCAAGTGGGAGAAACCCGACATTGACAAGCTGATTGCCGGCACCGAGAGCTGGTGCCCGTTTTGTCCGGAGAAAGTGCTGAAGGTCACCCCCTGCTTTCCGGCCGAGATTGTCCCCGAGGGCCGTATGACGCTGGGCGACAAGGTATTGTTCCCCAACATCGCACCCTATGACCGGTTAAGTGCGGTCGCCACCCTGGGCCCCCGCCACTATATCCCCATGGTTGAGATCGAGCCGCAGGTGATTGCCGGCGGATTCCAGCTGGCGCTAAAATACTTTCGGCACCTGGATAACCTAAAACATCCCGAGTCGGTATATCACCTGATCAGCTGGAATTATATGCCGGCCTCGGGCAGTTCCATCATCCATCCGCACCTGCAGGTGTTCGCAACATCCTTCGCTCCGAATTCGCTGCGCGAAAAACTGCAAGCCGCCAAAACCTACATGGAAGTCAATAACGCCAACTACTGGGATGATCTGGTAAAGGCGGAAAAAGCCAAACGCGATCGGTATCTGGCAGAACTCGGCCGCACGACCTGGCTCAGTGTTTTTGCGCCGGTGGGAGCGGTCGGAGATGTGATCGCCACCGTGGACGATGTGCGATCAACGCTGGAGCTGACTGAAGATGATCTGCTCGACCTGGCCACGGGCATGACAAAATTAATGGCCGCCTATGATCGGATGGGAATTTATAATTTCAATATGAGCTTTTTTGCCGGCTCACAAAAAGATGAGCATGCGCGTTTTCACCTGATTTTCTCACCGCGCATCTATTTTAACCCATCCATCGGCACGCCGGACGTGGCGTCCCTGGGCCGTCTTTTCGGGGAAAGTGTGTGTATGGGGTTTCCGGAGGAGATTAATGCGTTGTTGAAACCCGAATTTGAATAGTTGGTGAGTTCGTAAGTTGATAAGTTCATAAGAAAAAAAATAGTGTGACGCCGATTGCGCTTTTGACTCAAGAACTCATGAACTTAACAGCTTACGAGCTTTCCTACCAATTCATAGATCCCTGAATTTATCATTCCCCTTTTTCGTCTTCTTCTCTGTGAATCTGAATGCGTTTGAACACGAGATCGTTCATCTTCTGGGGAGTAACTGCCCGCTGGGCGGTTAATTCTTTGATGCCGTCCTTAAAGGCAGCCACATCGTGAAACGGGTGGGTGCCCTCGACAATCAGCAGATCGGGGTACTCCGTGCGAATGGCTTTGATGAATTCATCCGTAAAAGGACAAACCTGCACCAGGCACGAAGTCAAGTGCAACGCTTCAATGCCGTACTCTTTTAGCGCCTTTACTTTCTGCCAGATGCGATCGGTCCCGACAGCCGTGGGACATCCACCGCAGCTGATGATGCCGATCAACTCCGGTGGATCATCTGCCGCATACCGTTCAAACATTCCCGCCCTGCCGCGCAGATTTCCGAAACAGCCGATCATCACACAATCCATATCCCGCGTCGTCGCGTCACATCCTAAAATTCCAATTTTCGGCATGTCGATTCTCCTTTTTACCGAATATTTAAGTTGAATGGATTCGATTTTTAATTTCTTTTTTCAGACAGGATTTACAGGATTAATGTGATTTTTTTCGCCTGCGGCAAGCGAGATGCCCTCCGGCCGAAGGCCCGTCTATCCAGGCGCATCTCCTGTAAATCCTGTCTAATATTTTTGTACAATTAGAATCCATTCCTCAGATTTCACATTACAGTATTTATGAAACTATGTACTAAGTTAGATGTACTAAGTTAGCCAGCGCTTCCTGCGCTTGTAAAACTTCACATCACGATAGCTTCGCTTGGTTCCCATTTCCGTCAAACCCAGATAAAACAATTTGATGTCTTCATTTTCCCTGAGCTTTTCCACCGAATCATCCAGGACGATTTTTCCGTTTTCCATCACATAGCCATGCTCGGCGATGGAAAGCGCCAGGTGGGCGTTTTGCTCCACCAGCAACATGGTCAGGTTCTGCTCCTGATTGAGGCGTTTGAGAATATTAAAAATTTCGGCCACTAATATCGGGCTCAGGCCAAGCGAAGGTTCATCAAGCATGACCAGCTTCGTTTTTGCCATCAGCGCACGGCCGATTACCAGCATTTGCTGTTCGCCGCCTGAAAGGTAGCCGGCCAAACGGTTGCGCAGGGGTTTGAGGGCCGGAAAATAATGAAACACCATGTCGTAGCGCTCCCGGATTTCGCTGCGGTTTTTGCGGGTCCGGGTGGCGGCAATCAGATTTTCGTGGATGGTCAGATTTTCAAACACACAGCGGCCCTCCATAACCTGAAAGATGCCCTGGCGCACAATCTTTTCCGGCTCCATGTTGTTAATCCGGCGCCCTAAAAATTCAATTGATCCACCGGTGACTTCACCATTTTCGACCTTCAACAAACCAGAAATGGCCTTCAGGGTTGTGGTCTTACCGGCGCCGTTGGCACCTAAAAGCGCCACGATCTGCCCCTCTTTGACTTCCAGCGAAAGCCCCTTGAGCACCAGGATAACATCGTCATAAATGACTTCTATGTTGTTGACATTCAACATTTTCAATTTATCTCGCTAACAATACTAATATTGCAAATCTAAGGTTTATGCCCCAATTTGTTGGTTTCAGGTGTCAGGTGTCAGGTGTCAGGATTCTACCACACAATAGCTGAAACCCAGACACTGTTACTGGTCCCCCATTCAAGTTATCAATTTTCAATCTCTGCAGTGACAGATCAACCATAGTGGTTTGACTTGTCGTTCAGAGGATAAATTGAAGTTTCCTCAGAGACTTGCCAGCGTCGATCTTTTTTTGGCACTTTGCGCTCGAGTGTCTTCTCCAACCCATTCAGCATTCGGATGCACTCTTTGTACCGCCCCCGCAATTCTCGGTATTTCTTTTCCGTAATGTGCGCTTTGAGTTTGGCAATGTACAGATGGTGAATCGTTTCACTGGCCTCCCCCCTTGAACGGTTTACTCCCTCGATTTTGTTTCGGATATGCCGGTCATCATTTTTCTCGGCCAGCTGGGCAGGCGCACTGTTTGAGGATCGTCTAATCTGACTTCCCAATTCGAACTTTTCTTCCTTGGGCCAGGTGTTGGTCACGTCACAGACTTCGATGTGCAACTGACACAACTTATTATAGACATCAAGATCTTCCACTTCCAAATATTTCTTATCTGTCATCACTTTCATCCTGACACCTGAAACCCGACACCTTCCTGATCCTGACACCCGAAACCTGACACCTGAAACCTTCTTTTTCCCGACACCTGAAACCTATCTACCTTGGATCTTCTCCTGCAACACAAATCGCTGAATTTTGCCGCCGGATGTTTTCGGGATAGCATCTACAAACTCGATCCAGCGGGGATATTTATAAGCCGCGATGCGGTCCCTCACAAACTGCTTGATATCTTCGGTCAGAGTATCGTTTGGCTGCGCAGCGGGATTCAGCACTACAAAGGCATAGGGTTTGATCAACTCGTCCTGGTCCTTGAACCCCACCACGGCGCTTTCTGCCACGGCCGGATGCTGGTTGATCGTCTTTTCAACTTCTTCGGGCGCCAGCCATTTGCCTCCGACCCGCAGCATGTCGTCACTCCTGCCACGGAAATAATAATAGCCGTCCGCATCCATCAGATAGCGATCGCCGGTAACAAACCATTCTCCCAGCATATTGCGCCGGGTTTGTTCCCGCTGATTCCAGTAAGATGATGCAATCGATCCCCCGCTGACCAGAAGGTTGCCGATCTGCCCCGGATCGACCGGACTGCCGTCATCGTCCAACAGGCGCATTTGATAACCGCCAACCGCCTTGCCGGTGCTGCCGGGTCGAACCTCCCCGAACCGGTTGGAAAGGAATATGTGGCAGATCTCGGTGGAACCGGTGCCGTCCAGCACTTCAACCCCGAATTCCTCCTTGAACCGGTGATAAATCTCGGGGGACAGAATTTCAGCCGAAGAAATACAGGCCCTCAGACTGTCCGCGGGCGGCAGGTCCCGGCCTTCCCGGCGGCATGTTTTTTTATAATCAGCCAGCGCACCCAGCAGGGTCGGGACCGTAAAAAAGAGGGTCGGTTTGTATTTTATCAGATCTTCGTAAAACAGTTCCGGTTTGGGCGGGTGACTGATGAGAACGGTTGTGGCCCCCACGGCAAAGGGAAAATACGCGCCGTTGCCAAGACCGTAGGCGAAAAAGAGAAACGATCCCATGGCCCGATCGTCAGCCGTCATATTGAGGATGCCTTTGGCATAGGCTTCAGCGCAGTAAACCATGTGGCTGTGGTGGTGCACGGCGGCCATCGGCTTTGCGGGGTTGCGGCCACTGTAAAGCCAGAAGCCCGCATCATCGGCCGTGGTTGCGGCTGCCTTAAAATCCGGATCTGCTTTGGCCAGCAATACATTAAATGAAAGATGGCTGTGATCCGATGCCCCGCAAACCACAATATTTTTCAGGAAAGCGGCCTGATCCATGATTTTTTCAATTTCCGGCAAAAAGGCCTCATCCACAATCAGAACCGGAGCCCGGCTGTCGTTGAGCATGTACAGAAAATCCGGGGCCTTCATCAGGATATTGGTCGGGATGGGCACGGCCCCGGCTTTAATAGCCCCGTAAAATGCATAGATCATCTCCGGTGTGTCGCGCAGCAGCAACATCACCCGGTTTTCCATCTCGACTCCGAGCCCGCAAAGTGCATTAGCCGCCCGGTTGACATTTTCCATCAGGCGGTCGTAGGTCACCGTCTGATCCTCAAACAGGATCGCGGTTTTATCGCCCCTGCCCTCGATCACATTGCGGTCAACAAAGTATTCTGCGGCATTAAACTGTCTGGGTAGATTCAGTTCGAGCATACATCTGCCTTATCTTAAACATTTAATTTGCGAGATACCCGTAAAATGTCTTCGCAGGTTCCGGAATATTGGAATGATGGAGGGCTGGAATATTGGGCTTAAAGGATTTCAAGCGGTACGACCACTGCCTTCCGAATTACAACCCATCATTCCATTTTTCCAACATTCCAGCATTCCGTTGGTCATCTAGTGGTAAACACCATCACTGCGGCATGATATCAAAGTTCATTTCACCGGCTCAGGAGTCTTCACTTCCCGAAATACTCCTGATCCCTTGGCAACTCAATCCAGTCGCTGACATCGACCATCTTACCGTCCTTGACCTCATAAATTTTGGCTGCCATACTGCCTCGGTGATCCTTGTTTGTAAAGGTAAGCGGCGGCGCCAGTCCGCCCGTCTCAAAGTTATTAAATTGTTCAAATGCATCGCGTATGCCGGCCGGATTCAGGTTACCGGTCTTATCCGCCCTTTTGAGTGCTTCAGCCACACACAGGATATTTACCCAGCCTTCTACGTAAACATTAGTGCCCGTTTCGCCCTCATGCCATTTCTCATGGGATTCGACTACCTTTTTCATGCCGGGCACCGGCGCACCATAGGGCGCAATGGGGTGAACGCCGTAAGTCCCTTCAGCTGCACCACCGCTTAAGGTAATCAGGGATTCCTCGAAATTGCGGATATTGGATATAAATTTGGTTTCGAGGCCGAGAGCTTTAGCATTTTTCAATATAACAGCTCCATTCATGGCGGT
>Ga0210122_1000043_pt1 | contig 31636 bp, 32 predicted proteins | sample Muzzi_CordB_D2_FD_185530 | JGI IMG/M metagenome (GOLD analysis project Ga0210122, IMG submission 185530) | Wetland microbial communities from San Francisco Bay, California, USA, that impact long-term carbon sequestration - Muzzi_CordB_D2 (SPAdes) | ecosystem: Environmental > Aquatic > Marine >... | reverse complement strand
ACGGCACGCCAACTCGCCGCCTGGCAGGCTGCCAGCCACGGCCGCGAGCCGATCTTCGCCAGCGTCAACGTCTCATCGCGACAGTTGCTGCGCCACGACCTGATCCAGGACCTGCGCAGCGTGCTGGCGCGCACCGCGCTCAGTCGCGGAACGCTGAAACTAGAGATTACCGAATCCCTGGTGATGGAAAATCCGGAGCACGCTGCGCAAATGCTCACGCGCATCAAGGAGCTGGGCGCCGGACTCTCGCTCGACGATTTCGGCACCGGCCATTCTTCGCTCTCCTATCTGCAGCGCTTCCCCTTCGACACCATCAAGATCGATCAGTCTTTCGTGCGCATGACGCCGCATGGCAAGCGGCCGGTGCTGCTGCGCTCGATTATCGCGCTGGCACACGACCTCGGCATGGACGTGGTCGCGGAGGGCGCGGAAACCGATTCCGACGCTGTCGAACTCTACCAGCTCGGCTGCGAATATGCGCAGGGCTTCGCCTTCGGCGAGCCGATGAGCGCCGACGAGGCGCGTGAACTGCTGACCGGCGACAGGCTGGAAGTGGCGCGCTGATCCTTTATGACGCGTGATCTTTGCCGAAAATCGGCTTCCACTTTTCGGGATCGCGCGCTAGGCGTGGCCGGATTCACTCGACAGCATGCCGAGGTCGATACCGATCTTGCGCAGCGCCCGCTCATATTTGGCGTCGGTATCCCTGCCGAAGATAAGTTCGGAGTCGGCCGCGCAATGCAGCCAGCCGTTCTGCTGGATTTCCTCTTCCAGTTGGCCCGGCGCCCAGCCGGCATAGCCGAGCGCCAGCACGGCGCTCATCGGCCCGTTGCCGTGGGCGATTGCCTTGAGGATATCGAGCGTGGCGGTCAGGCAGATGCCTTCGTCGATCGGCAGCGTCGAATTCTCGATAATAAAATCGGCCGAATGCAGCACGAAGCCGCGGCCGGTTTCCACCGGCCCGCCCTTAAGCACAGTGACGCCCTCTGCCTGCCGCGGCAGTTCGATGCGCTCGCTCGCCGGGATCACTTCGAGCTGCACCAGCAGGTCGGGAAAGCGGATGTTTTGCGCCGGCTGGTTGACGACGATGCCCATGGCACCTTCGCTGGAATGCGCGCAGACATAGATCAGGCTGCGGGCAAAGCGCTCGTCGCTCATCGCCGGCATCGCGATCAGCATTTGACCGTCGAGATAGCCGCGGGCTGTCGACCTGTCGGGCGGTGGATTGGAAATCTTCATGGCAAAAAGGTAGCCGATCGGTGTGTCTTTGCAAACGACAGGGGTCGCCGAAAATTTCAACCGGCCTGCCATAATTCGGAATTGAAACGGACAATTGTGGCAAAATCCCCATCTGGTCCGCCTCGGGTTCACCCGGCGCTCACGATGAATTCAGTGGCGAGGCATGGTTTTACCGATTAGATCGGGGCGCATGAACGATATTCGCCGTATCATCAGCGCCATGGTTATCGCCGGTGCGGTCATGGCGCTTGCCCTGCCGGCGCACGCCGCCGACTCATCGCCCTGGGTGCAGGAGAATCATGCGGCGATGCGCCTGATCGCCGGCGCGAATCAAAAAGACGCGGACAGCCTGCGCGCCGGCATCGAGATTCGGATGGCGCCCGGCTGGCATACCTATTGGCGCTATCCCGGCGATTCGGGCGTGCCGCCGCGCTTCGATTTCTCCGGCTCGCAGAATCTCGCCGCCGCCAAAGTGCTCTACCCGGCGCCGCAGCTGCTCACCGACGAATCGGGCAATTCGCTCGGCTACATAAACGCTGTGATCTTCCCATTGCGAGTGACGCCCAAACAAGCGGACAAGCCGGTGAGCCTCCGCGTCGCAGTCGACTACGCCGTCTGCGAAAAATTGTGCGTACCGGCGAAAGGCAATGCCGAGTTGACCCTGGCCACGGGTGCGAGCGGCAACGAAATGGCATTGGCAGCAGCGGAGGCGCTGGTCCCCAAGCCGACATCCGCCGCCGAAGCGGAGCTGTCAGTCAAGCGCGTGCCCGCCAAGGACGGGCAGAATGCGCGCGTGCTGGTCGACGTCGCGGCGCCCGCCGGCAAGCGGGTCGCGCTTTTCGCAGAGGGCCCGACGCCGGAATGGGCACTGCCGGTGCCCAAGCCAGTTGAGGGCGCGCCCGCCGGCCATCAGCGCTTCGAATTCGCGCTCGACGGGCTGCCGCCCGGCGTTGACGCCGCGGGCAGTGTCCCGCTGACCTTTACGCTGGTCGAGGGCGCCCGCGCCTTCGAGGTGAAGACCCGTCTCGACTAATCCGCCGGCTGCGCTATTTTGCACCGCCGGAAGGCGAACTACTTTGCGCGCCCGGAACTTCGCCAGTAACGTTAGTACGAGAGGACAACACCCATGCCCATCAAGGCCGGCGACAAGCTGCCCAACGCAACTTTCCGCGTCATGACCGCCGAGGGGCCGAAGCCCAGAACCACCGACGAGGTTTTCAAAGGCAAGAAGGTGGCGCTGTTCGGCGTCCCCGGCGCTTTCACACCGACCTGCAACAACCTGCACATGCCGAGCTTCCTCAACAATATCGGCGGCTTCAAGAGCAAGGGGGTCGACACCGTCGCGGTGACGGCCGTCAACGACGTGTTCGTGATGGAAGCCTGGAAGAAGGCAAGCGGCGCCGAGGGCAAGATCGATTTCCTCGCCGACGGCAACGGCGAATTCGCCAAGGCGATCGACATGGCCTTCGATGGCTCCGGCGCCGGCCTTGGCACACGCTCCAAGCGCTTTTCCATGCTGGTCGATGACGGCGTGGTGAAGACGGTCAATGTCGAAGACGCGCCCGGAAAATGTGAATTGACCAGCGGCGAGGCGCTGCTGAAACAGGCATGACGGACAGTCGTCGCCCAAGAGAAACGAGCGATCCAGGAGGTCGCAACGCTCTCTCGATTCAAATTGGAAGTCCGACATTTATCGCCTGCCCCGTTTTCGCGGGGCACGGCGGTGGAGAGACTATTTTGTCTTCATGGCGCCCAGCACGCCGGCGCGCGCGGCCACCAGGCCTTCGCGCGCCAGTTCGTCGGCGCGCTCGTTCATGGCGTGGCCGGCATGGCCCTTCACCCAGTGCCAGTGCACATGGTGCGTCCTCAGCGCCTCGTCCAGCCGCATCCACAGATCGACATTCTTCACCGGCTTCCTGTCGGCGGTGCGCCAGCCGTTGCGCTTCCAGCCGTTGATCCATTTGGTGATGCCGTTTCGCAGATATTCGCTGTCGGTATAGAGATCGATCGCACAGGATCGCTTGAGCGCTTCCAGCGCCAAAATCGCCGCGGTCAGCTCCATGCGGTTGTTGGTGGTGTGCGGTTCGCCGCCCATCAGCTCCTTCTGGTGGTCGCCAAAAGACAGTATCGCACCCCAGCCGCCCGGGCCCGGATTGCCGGAACAGGCACCGTCGGTGTGAATGGTGACGCGCTGCTCACTCATCAATCGAAACCATAATCGCTCACGCTTTTTACCGACTGGTGAAAGCGCAGCTTGCGGTAATATTCCAGCGGGTCCTTCGGCCGGACCAGCGCGCCGTCCGGCACCGCCAGCCAGTCGACCAGCCGGGTCAGCAGGAAGCGCATGGCCGCGCCGCGCGCCAGCATCGGCAGCGCGTCCCGCTCGGCCAGCGACAGCGCGCGGGTCCTGGCATAGGCCTTGAGCAACGCCCGCCCCTTGGTGACATTGTAGGAATGATCGGGCTCGAAGCACCAGGCGTTGAGACAGATCGCCACGTCATAGGCAAGCGTGTCGGTACAGGCGAAATAGAAGTCGATCAGGCCGGACAGGGTGCTGCCGAGGAAGAAGACATTGTCGGGAAAGAGGTCGGCGTGGATGACACCTTGAGACAGGTCGCGCGGCCAAGCCGCTTCCAGCGCGTCGAGTTCGCGCGCGATCTCCGCACACAGCCCCTGCCGCACGCTGTCGCCGCGTTTCTTGGCTTGTTCGTAGAGCGGGCGCCAGCTTTCGATCGACAGCGCGTTGGTCCGTCGCATCGGGAAATCGGCGCCGGCGAGATGCAGGTGTGCGAGCGCCTCCCCCACCGTGGCGCAATGACCGGCGCCGGGGCGACGGATCCAGATGCCGTCGAGAAAGGTAACGATTGCCGCCGGCCGGCCGGCGAGCTTGCCGAGCACGCCGCCATGGCGGTTGCGCACCGGCTGCGGACAGATAATGCCGCGCGCGGCGAGATGCTCCATCAGCGCAAGGAAAAACGGCAGGTCGCCTTCGGCCACGCGCTTCTCGTAGAGCGTGAGAATGAAGCTGCCGGCGCCGGTATGCAGCAGGAAGTTTGAATTCTCCACGCCTTCGGCGATGCCCTTGTAGGACAGCAGTTCGCCGATGTCGTAGCCGGCAAGAAACTGGGTGAGATCGTCGGCGGTGACGTCAGTGTAGACCGCCATGAAGCGTCACTCCGCTGCTTGGCTCTCCCGCAGCGGGCGGGGCAGCGGAAAAGACACGGCCTCCTCGATGGCGGTCACGGTCTCCACGCGCAGTTCGTAGCGCTGGGCAAAGGCATCGAGCACCTCCTCGACCAGCACCTCCGGGGCGGAGGCGCCGGCGGTGACACCGATCGACGTCACGCCGTCGAACATGCCCCAGTCGATGTCGGCGGCGCGCTGCACCAGCGCTGCGCGCGGACAGCCGGAACTTTGCGCCACTTCCTTGAGCCGCTGCGAATTGGACGAGTTCGGCGCGCCGACCACGACCATGGCGTCGACGCGCGGCGCGACGCGTCGCACCACATCCTGCCGGTTGGTGGTGGCGTAGCAGATGTCTTCCTTGTGCGGGCCGATGATCTGCGGAAAGCGCCGCTTGAGGACCTCGACGACGGCCGCGGTGTCCTGCACCGACAACGTGGTCTGGGTGCAGAAGGCGAGCTTGTCGGGATCGCGCGGGGTGAAGGTAGCGGCCTCCTCCACGCTCTGCACCAAGGTGACGCTGCCGGGGGGCAGCTGGCCCATGGTACCGACCACCTCGGGATGGCCGGCGTGGCCGATGAGTAAGATCTCGCGCCCGCGGCGGTGGTGGATTTCCGCCTCCCGGTGCACCTTGGTGACCAGCGGGCAGGTGGCATCGAGCGAGAACAGGTTGCGGCGCGCGGCCTCCTCGGGGATGGCGCGCGGCACGCCGTGCGCGGAGAAGATGACCGGGGCGTTGGTTCCCTCGGGGATCTCGTCGAGTTCCTCGACGAAAATGGCGCCCTTGGTGCGCAACTCGTCGACCACATAGCGGTTGTGCACGATCTCGTGACGCACATAGACCGGCGCCCCGTGGAGTGCGAGCGCGCGCTCCACCGATTCGATGGCGCGCACCACCCCGGCGCAGAAGCCGCGCGGAGAGCACAGCAGCACGTGGAGGACGGGTTTTTCGGCGCTCATCGGGGTCCTTTTGCGCGCTTTTTTCTTGAACTTATGCCCCCGACATGGGGTCCGCGGCCCGTCCCTGTCAAGCCGGAACGGTTGCAAGCGACCGGGCCACCCCCTATATTCCGGCCACTTTTCCGATCATCTGACGCTGATGATCCAGCTTCGCCCCCCGCGGGCGGGCGAAGCATAGAGGAGATTCTGCCCATGGCGACCGCAGCACCCTTGATGCCGAAGGCGACCGCCGTCTGGCTGCTGGACAACACCGCGCTGACCTTCGACCAGATCGCCGAGTTCTGCAAACTGCATCCGCTCGAGGTGAAGGCGATTGCCGATGGCGACGCCGCGCAGGGCATCAAGGGCCTCGACCCGATTCAGACCGGGCAACTCACCCGCGAGCAGATCCAGGAAGCCGAGGCCAATCCGGACAGCAAGCTGAAGCTTGCCGCGCAGAAGGTCGCGGTGCCCGGCTCCGAGCGCAAGAAGGGCCCGCGCTACACGCCGGTGTCGCGCCGTCAGGACCGGCCCAACGCGATCCTCTGGCTGGTGCGCAACCATCCGGAACTCAAGGACAGCCAGATCATGCGGCTGGTCGGCACCACCAAGTCGACCATCGCGGCGATCCGCGACCGCACGCACTGGAACGCGCCTAATTTGAGCCCGCTCGATCCGGTGACCCTCGGCCTGTGCACGCAGACCGATCTCGACCTCGAGGTGCAGCGCGCCAACAAGGAAAAGCCGGTGCCGGTCGACACCGGCGCCACGCTGTTGCCGGCGGCCGAGACCACCGCGCCCAAGCAAGTCGAGGAAGCAGCGCCGCCGCCGCAACCGGAGAAGAAGCCGGGCGAGGAGATCGACGTCAATCTCGTCTTCGCCAAGCTCAAGCAGCTCGGCGGCAAGAGCGACGACGGCGAGGGCGCGTAAGGCGCCGGGCGGCGGTCGCGGCAAACGTCCGCCGCCGCCGCAGGTTCCGACAGCCCCGCCCTGCGGCGCTTTCCCGCGACTGCCGCGCGCGCGTTAATGGTGTCTTCATCAAAATCCGCTACTGTGACGTGTAGGGCGCGGGGTCCGGACAGCGGCGAGGAAACCGTTCGGCCTTGCGTCCGCGATGTAGCGGGCCGACACGTGGCACGCCGCCGGCCGCGCGGAGCGCCAAGCCCAGGCACCCGCGCGGCCGGTTTTTTCGGGCTTGTTGCTGCGGTCTTCCCCTCTCCCCTTGTGGGAAAGCGAAGAGAGTTTGCCCCAGCGTGTTCAATATTCCCGCTTGCCCTCGACCGCCGCGACGTAGCGGACGACGGATTTTTCCAGAACAGCCTTGGCGTCCGGCGCGATCACGCGGTCGAAGTAGTGGCCGTAGATGCGGTCGAACGCAAACGGCGCCATGGCCTTGCCGATCGCATCCACCTCGCGCGCCGACAGCGGAATGAAATTCGGATAGCTGCGCATGAAGGAAAGCCATTTGCGGTCGGTGGCGACGGTGAGGATGTCGCCGGCGCAGACGACGCCGCGCCCCTCCGCGCCGCCCGCCCAGTGCAGCACGCTGCCGCCAGGAAAATGACCGCCGCAGCGCACGAGGGTGACGCCGTCCCAGAGCGGGAACGTGTCGCCGTCCCAGAAGCGCAGCGCCGGATCCGGCCGCATCACCCAATCGCGGTCGGCGATGTGCAAATGCACCGGACAATCGAAGGCGCGCGCCCACTCGACCATCGTCGTGTAGAAATGCGGATGCGAGATAGCGATCGCCTTGAGGCCGCCGAGACCCTTGATCAGCGTGACGGTGGTCTCGTCAAGAAGCGAGATGCAGTCCCACAGCACGTTGCCGCCCGGCGTCTGCACCAGGATGGCGCGCTGGCCGATGGCGAATTGCGGCTGGCTGCCGATGCCGACGACGCCCGGCTCGTACTGCCGGAAGCCGTTGACGTAACCGATCCGCAGCGCCGCAAGCGTCGTCCAGGTCTGTCCGCGTGGCGGCACGTATTGGCGTTCCTCCTCGCAGATGACGCAATGCGCGGGCGGCGCGGCGCTGTCCGGGTATTGGGTGCCGCAGGCGGTGCAGATGAAGTGAGGCATGGCCCGTCCCTGGGTTTTTGTCGTTGCGCGTATTGTGCGGGCCTGGGCGGACCTTGGGAAGTGCGCTGCAGTGGTGTTGGCGCGCTCTTTGATCCCCACCGTCACTGCCGGGGCTTGACCCGGCAGCTGTATGGCCGGGTCAGGCCCGGGATGACACAGAGTGTTCGGCGCGCCCCTGCCCTTTCCGATTCGACAGTCAAACAGCCCGGCACAGCCAATGCTCCGCCGCCCGGGTTGTTTGGCAGGGACGCCGGGTGCGCCCGTCTTTCCCTCCCCCTCGACGCGCGAGGGGATGGAGCGCCGCCTGGCGCACCAATGTCGACCGCCTTGCGGGCGGACGCGCGCCTTGCGATCGGTGCGCTCGCCACGCGGCGCCCTACTTGCGGCTTTTCTGTCCCCGGAGCCTTGCTTCCCGGCGCAGAACCGGGGGCGAGTCCCGCCCCCATCCGGGCGGCTTCCGCCGCCCTTCGTCCCCGCCACGTCCAGCCATTGAAGGCAGCCGGTCTTAGTACCGGCGGACGGCTGGCCGGGGCCTCCCGAGCGCGTGCTTGCGAGGCACGCCCGCAGGCGCCGCACCTGCCCCGCTTCAGGATCGCCTCTAGAAGCGTCCTTCATGGCCAAGCGATAGGATTATAAGGGCGAACGCTTCCCCCGATCTCATCCGGGATCGTCGATGGTCGCCAGCATGGTCCTTGCGCGCCGCCGTCGAACTTCCGGATCGCTCACCCATCCGCGAGCGGCGCCAGACCCCGCCAGGCCGCGCCGGCGGCCAGTCCGCCGATATAGGCCCAGCCCAGCACCCGGTCATGGCCGAGACAGACGCGGTGATACCAGAGCGGCCAGCCGACATAGCCCTCCGGCGCCGCCGCCGGCCGCGGCCGGGCCATGATGCCGACGGCGTGGATGGCGCGCGGGAGAGCGAACACGATCAGCGCCGCGAACGGCGTCAGCCGGCCGAGAGCGATCAGCACCGCGACGATGGCGTAGATCGCACCGATGGCGGCGATATTCAGCACGCGCGCAGCACGTTCCCCGATCAGCACCGGCAAAGTGCGGATGCCGTGGCGCGCATCGAAGTCCATCTGGTCGATGTGCTTGCCCGTCAGGATGGTCATGACGCCCAGCCCATAGGGCAGCGCGGCGAGCATCGCGTCGGCCGACAGGTGCCCGGTGATCATGGCGTGGCCGCCGCCGATCATCAGCGGGCCCCACACCAGCAGCACGGCGACCTCGCCCAGGCCGATGCTCTTCAGCGGCGTCGGCGCGGCGTCGTACCAGAACAGCAGCGCGATGCCGGCCGTGGCGAAACCGGCGGCCATCCAGCCGCGCTCGGCGATGAACCAGGCGGTCAAGCCGAGACCGATGACGGCCAGCAGCGCCAGTCCGGTGAGCAGCGTGCCGCGGTCCAGCAGCCCGCTCGCCAGCGGGTGCACGGTGTAGCGCATGCGCGGCGAGTCCGGCGTGTCGTGCCCGCGCGTGAAGCCGAAATAATCGTTGCTCAGGTTGCTGATCATGTGGGCGACAACAAAGCCGACCAGTACGCCGGTGAAATAATGCCATTCGAACTGGCCGGCTCCGGCCGCCAGCAGACCGGCGATGATGGCGGCCTGCGCCGAAATAACCAGGATGACGCTGCGGGCGGAATACAGAAACAGCGCCAACCGGTCCGGACGCGGGACATCCCCGATGCCGGGCTTGTAAAAGCCGGTCAGGGCGCTCCACCACAGGCTGGGCTTCAATGCGTTCATATCTGCGTTCTCCCGCCGCTGGGCACCACTCCCCTGTGCTTCGCATATTATTGAAGTAACCCAACCTTTGAAATTGTCGCACGTCCTTCAACTGATTCGTTGAGTCGACACTTTCGGCTGCGGTTTCCCCAGATTCTTCGCCAGATTGCCACAGCGCCTTGCCAATATATGCCGATCAGCAGCTGACAGCTGATGTTCGCCATGCAGCATCTTGAGTCCGCCTTACCCCCGAATACGGACATTCGACGTTGCGGGTGGCAGGTCCACTAAGAAGGGGAGATGCAGAACGTGGCACGTTAGCGAGCAGACTCGATCCAGCAATAAAGCCCGCCACTATGGCGGGCTTTCACCGGCCAGGTGTCCTTCACTCGCCAAGCTATTTCTTTTGGCTACTTTTATATTTCTTTCCGTAATCATTCAGGGCGGGAACTTTCGTGTGACATTGGGCACACGGCTGGCCCGTTTTTTTCGCAATCGCCATGCTCGCCATCGCTTGGCGCGATGCGCCTGTGACCATTGCGATGGCAACCAATATCACCGCGACCATACCAGCCGCCACCGGCGCAATTCCAAGTTTGCCAGTTTTTAGATTCTGCATGTCATTCTCCTGACCTTTGCGCAGATCGATGCGGGCGCATCACATTCTATATCAAAATCATGCGTCCGCTTTATCTCCGAATGCGGATATTCATCGGCGCGGGGCAGCCAATTGGCTGCCTTCGCATTCCCCGGGTTTTCAGTCTGCACGGGACAAGCAGCATTCGGACTAGTTGTCGAACAGCTTCAATCCAAACTTGTAGGTCAGGCCGAGCTTGGCGGTAAATTGGTCGTCGTTACCGACCTGCACGATCGGTGAATCCGCGGCATCCCCGACCAACTTTTCATACACGAGCGAGCCGACCAGTGACCATTCCGGCGTGAATTCGTAGCGGCCAGTGATCTGGGCACCGGCGCCCTTGATGCCACCATCCGGATCGTAGGTACGCAGGCCGGACCGAGCAGCTTCTGTCGGCGTAATGCCGAGATAGGTTCGCATGTATTCAGCGCTGGCGAAGCTAGCGCGCGGGCCGATTGTGAATTCCGTCACCGCGCTGGGACGGAAGATAAAGTCGAGCGCGGTCTCGCCGACGACGCCGTGATGGCCGCCGAGCCCATAACGCACCGCCACCCAGGGACGGATCATACCGAACGTATAGCTGACCTTGCCGCCAAGTTCATACGCGGCGTCGACGTCGTTCAGTCCGCGTAATTCGGCGTAATCATTGCTGTCGCGCTTGGGCACGTAGCGGAAGGAAGGACCGAAGGACAAGCCCCTGGTCGTGCGTCCGTCCTTCACGACGCCGTAGCCTGGCAGCCACAGCTTATGCAACACGACGAACCCGGTGGGGCTGAACTTGTAATCCTTCGCGCCTTCATAGGCCGGCCTGGACGCAGCGCCCGCTCCAATCTCCAGCACGATGTCGTAAGGCCGAGCAGGCGCGACATAAGCCGGCCGCTGCTGCTGCGGAACAACCGCATCGGCCGCGCGCGCGGCACCCGCCGGAAGAGCGGCGACAGCCGCAACACCAAAACGCAACCAAACTTGCTTCATGCTAGTTCTGAACCTGTCGCAACAGCACCCGCTGCGAACATTTTTGACGATTTCCGTTTCCGTTCTTGTGGTGTCACCCTCGGTATTACGGAATTAGTGAGCCTTTGGATCACCGGCGTGCCAACGAATGCAAGGTCCGCGACAGGTCTTTTGTTGCCACCAGTTGCGATCATGAAGGCGGGGCTGGCGAAAGCCCCAGACGAGCGCGATCAGACGTCGGAAAGAAGGCGCAATCGTGCGACACAATGTCACTTACGGGTTGGAAGCGAATATTGCGACGCCTTCGCGCGACGCGCGCTTTACCCCCAAGACAGACATTTCTCGGCGCGATCGACACCTCCATTAAGGGCCGGAAGCGGACACCCACCGGTCTTGGCCAGCACCTCGCCAAGTGTGCACAAGGCTAGCGGCTGTGGCCATCCGCGAACGGCGCCTGGATACGCATTGCAAATTCCGGCAGCGGCAGGGTGACCGTAATCGCATTCGAACTGACGCCACCCTGACCGGCCGAACCATAGGCGCGCACCTGATAGCGATAGGGCATTCCGGCCAGCAGGTTGTGATCCTCCCAGCGCGTCACCTTGACCGCATCGACAATCTGGACATTGCCCAACTGATCGGTGCGGCAGACGTCGTAGCGGGCTGCGCCCGCTGCCTTCTTCCATTTCAATGCGACCTTGCCGTCACCGACGCTTACGGTGAGATTGGCGCCCGTCACCTCGTCCCAGTACGGCGCAGCCGCCAAACGATCATCCGGGGGCGCCTGCAGCGCACCTTGCGGCCACAGCGCGCAAATTACACGCGTATGCGTGCCATCGAGATGCTTGCAGACGTTGCAATAGTCACAGCGAACGATGCGCTCGCGTTTGCCCTGCAGAACCTTGTGTGGCCAATCCGGATCGGCCAATAATCCACGTGCAATACCGATGATATCAACCGCGCCGGTCGAGACCAGCCGTTCGGCGTCGTCGGGGTCGGATATCTTTCCGGCGGTCGCCACCGGCGTATCAAAGCCATGGGCCTTGATGAATGACTTGATGTCGGCGGAAAAATGCGCGTGCGGCATGGCTGGATACCAATCTCCAGGCATGCAGCGGTCTCCGGAATAGCCGGTGTAGGGATACGGCACTTGACCCGGAAGATGCACGGCATCCTCGAATTTTCCACCCACCGACAGCGACAGATAGGCTGCGCCCAGCTGCGCAAGCCGCAAGCCGATAAGCTTGGCGTCACTAACCGTGTAGCCATCCTTGATGAACTCGTCAGCCAGAAAACGAACACCAACGGGAAAGTCCTCGCCAACCTTTTTTCGAATATTCTCGAAAATCCGTTCGATCAGGTGCAGCCGTCCTTCCAACGTATCGCCACCGTACATGTCCTTGCGTGGATTGGCGCGCGACAGAAATGACGCCAGTGTGTACGCGTGCGCGGAATGCAGCTCCGCGCCATCGAACTGCGCCTCGCGGGCGCGCGCCACCGCAGCACCGAATTCTTCCACGATCCGGTCGATGTCGGCGATCGACAACATGTCGATCGTCTGGCGCCAGCCGGATTTCGCCACCTTCATGAAGTGAATGATTTGCGGAACAATCTTCGAGTCAGACGTATCGTGAATGCGTCGCGCCAGAGCCGCCAAACCGGGAATGAACTGATCGTCGCTGATGCGCAGGAGCGGGCCGGACTTGGCCTTGTGGACCGCCATCGCCTCGACGACGATCAGGCCGGCGCCACCATGCGCGTATCGGACGTAGCGGTCGGTGATGTCCCCGTTGACGAAGCCATCTTCGCCGGACAGCCGCGTCACCATTGCCGGCACCATGATGCGGTTCGGGAGCAACATTCCGCCGACGTTCAGGGGTTCGAATAATTTCATGACACGTGCCCTTAAGCGTGTTCGCGCGCGATTTCGTCACGAACGATTCGACGCAATTCGCGACGAAGGATCTTGCCGGCCGGGCTGGTGGGAAATTCCTGCACCAGCCTGAGCCGTTCCGGCAGCTTGAATTTGGCGATCTCGCGCCCGAGCAGGAAGTTGTTCATCTCGCTCAAGTCGAAGCTCGCGCCCTCGACCGGAATAACGAATGCGCAGGCTTTCTCGCCAAAGACGGGATCCGGCATCGCTACCACGCAGGCATTCTTCACCTTCGGGTGGCTCAAAATGTGGTCTTCGACTTCCTCGCAGCTGATCTTTTCCCCGCCGCGATTAATGATGTCCTTCAGCCGGCCATCGAGGTAGAGATTGCCGTCGACGCGCCGCACCAGGTCGCCCATGCGATAGAAGCCGTCGCGTGTGAATGCGGCGCGGGTTTTTTCCGGGTCTTTGTAGTAGCCGCGAACCGTATACGGGCCGCGGCAAACCAATTCCCCGGGCTCGCCGTCGCAGACATCGTTTCCGTTCTCGTCGACGATGCGAATCTCGTCTGCCGGAGAAATCGGCCGGCCGGAGCTGTTGAAACGAATTTCGGCGGGATCATCGAGACGAGTCATGTTCAGCAGACCCTCGCCGGTGCCGAAGCTCTCCTGAAACCTGCAGCCGAACTGCAGCTCGACACGACGTCGAAGTTCCGGCGCCAGCTTGGCGCCGCCATTCATCAACACCCGCAACGAGGACAAATCGTAACTTTCAGGGCGCTTGACGTTGAGCCAGTTGACGATCTGCGGTACGGCGGCGGAGATGACGGACACGCGCTCCTCTTCAATCAGCCGCGCAACGGCATCAATAGTGGCATCGGTTGCGATCACCGCTGTGCCGCCACGCGCCAGCGCGCCCAGCACGCCGGGACAGCCAAGCGTGTAGTTATGTGCCATTGGCAGCAAGGCCAGAAAAACAGTGTCGGCGTCAAAACCGGCGATCTCGCCGCTCTGCCGGCAGTTGTAAACATAATCATTGTGAGTTCGCGGGATCATCTTCGGCAGCCCGGTGGTCCCGCCGGACAACAGCATCAAGGCAATGTCGTCAGGCGAGGAGCCATAGCCGGCAGGGAGGCAAGCCTCGACGTGACGGTTATCCGCCAGCAAGTCGTTGATAGATGTCTGACCGGCCCCCGATTCGCCAAGAACCAGCACGTGGCGCAGTGTCGGCGCATTTGCGGAGAGTCTCTCCGCCAGTGGCCGGTAGTCATAGCCGCGCCAAACATCGGGCACGAAGTAACCCGTAGCCCCGGAATGGGCGATGAAGTGCGAAATCTCCTCGTGCCGATGCGCCGGCAGCGCCAGAACGGGAATGACGCCGATACGTAACAGCGCAAAAAAAACGATCAAGAACTCGATCGAGTTCGGCAGCTGGAATACCACTCGATCGCATGGCCGAAAGCCAAGTTTGATCAGTCGTTCGGCCAACCGGTCAATGGCCGCGCCAAGTTGCGCATAGCTCACGCGTCGCTTGCCAAACACCAATGCCGTCCGCGACGGCGCGGCGCGGATTGAGTTTGTCAGCATGTCGTGTAGCGTGATATCGGCCCAATAACTTTCCCGCCGGTAACGGCTCGCAAATTCCTCGGGCCAAGCCGTACACCCCGCCAGAATTTCCCGGCCGATTTCCATGGGCCACGCCCCACCGCGATGCAGCGGAATCCGAATTTACGAGGCTTTCATCGGCTGTTGCGAATGTCTTTGACTTTAGTCAACGGGCCGGATGGTGTTCGATCCAGACGTGGCGCAGCGGGCGCTGAAGTGCAGAGCCGGACCGGAAATTCCGGAGACCGCCTTGAGCCAGCCGCGATGCAGCACGCGCGCCGGACCTTGCAGTTCGCTGTGGTCTACACACCGGAGAATGCGAAGTCGCGGGTAACGACCTTGCCGGAATCGCAATGCATAGTGGCATACGTGTTGCGGCCCTCGCGGTTGCAGGTGGAGTGCCAATCTCGCAGACCGTGCGCGACCCGGTAGCCGGTTGGGGGCTGACGTTTGAAGACCTGGGAATGCACAAACTCAAAGGCGTGCCCGCTGACTGGCGCGTATTCCGAGCAATTTTGAACTGATGTCCCTCGCGACTCGTCCGCCCAAGGCAAGTCGCTGGCCGAGGTCAATCTTTGCAATCTGAAATCAGGCTGTGGCATGCTCGGTTTGTCAGCCTGCTCATGGTCCTTTTCGTCGCAAGGTTTGAGAGAGGATCGCATGGCACTCAAGAAAATCATATCCGCCGACGAAGCGATTGCGCTTATCCGGGACGGTGATGTCGTCGCATCATCCGGTTACGGCGGCAACGGCACGCCCGAAGGGCTCTTCGCCGCCATCGAGAACCGGTTTCTCGCCGGAAACGGACCGTACGATCTCACGCTCGTCTGGGCTGGCGGGCAAGGAGACGGAAAAGAGCGCGGCCTCAATCGCCTTGGCCATGAGGGCTTGTTGAAGCGCACGATCGGAGGACACTACGGCCTCATGCCGCGCGTCGAGGCTCTCGCTGTCGCAAACAAAATCGAAGCATACAATTTCCCGGAAGGCGTGATTACGCATCTCTACCGGGATATCGCCGCCGGCAAGCCGGGAACGGCCACCAAAGTCGGCATTGGCACATTCGTCGATCCGCGTCTGGAGGGCGGGAAAGTGAATACGGCGGCGAGAGAGAACCTCGTCGAAGTAATCAGCATCGGGGAGGAAGATTATCTGCTGTTCCGCTGCTTTCCGGTCCATGTCGCATTGATCCGGGGCACGACGGCCGATCCAGACGGCAACGTGACCATGGAGCGCGAGTCGCTACGGCTTGAGACGCTGGCAATGGCGCTGGCGGCGCGCAATTCCGGCGGCATCACAATCTGTCAGGTCGAGCGCATCGCGCAATCCGGCTCCCTTGACGCCAGAAGGGTCCGCATACCCGGGATACTGGTTGACGCCGTCGTCGAAGCCGGTCCTGACGAGCACATGCAAAATTATGGGACCCGCTACAATCCGGCGCTGTCCGGAGAACTCCGGGTCCCGACCGAACGCCTGAAACCGCTTCCGCTCGAGACCACAAAGGTCATCGCACGCCGGGCTGCGGTCGAGCTGCTACCCAACAGCGTCGTCAACCTCGGCATCGGACTTCCTGAAGCGGTCGGCTCTGTCGCCGTCGAAGAGCAGATCGACGACTTGATCACTCTGACAGTCGACCCGGGCGTAATCGGCGGCGTTCCGTTGGGAGGTTTCGACTTCGGCGCGGCAGTGAATTTTTCCGCTTCAATTGATCATACCTACCAGTTCGATTTCATCGACGGTGGCGGCCTCGACATCGCATGCCTTGGTTACGCCGAGTGCGACGGAAAAGGAAACGTCAACGCGAGTCGCTTCGCCAATCGTGTGCCGGGATGCGGCGGGTTCATCAATATCAGCCAGAACAGCCGAAAGGTGATCTTTGTCGGCACCTTCACGTCGGGCGGGCTCGACGCCGTGATCGCGGACGGGCGGCTCAAGATCGCGAAGGAAGGCAAGCACAGGAAGTTCGTCGAGCAAGTCGGGCAGGTCACGTTCAGCGGAGCCGAAGCCGCAAAGCGTGAACAGGACATCATATATGTGACCGAACGTTGCGTCTTCCGCCTCACGGGCGAAGGATTGGAACTTGCCGAAATCGCTCCCGGCGTCGACCCCAGACGAGATATCCTCGACCAGCTTCCTTTTACGCCAATCATCGGGTCTGTGCGCGAGATGGAGCTGGAATTGTTTTCGGCTCCGGTCATGCATCTTCGCGACCGGCTGCTGGATATGCATATTGAGGATCGCCTGAGTTACGATCAGGCTTCCAACACCGTGTTCATGAACTATTCCGGCATGCGCGTGCGAGGTCAGGCCGATCTTGATCGCATCAAGGTGGCCGTCGACGGATTGCTCGGACCCCTGAACAAGAAGGTCTATTCGATCGTGAACTACGATCGGTTTGAGGCCGACCGGGACGTGATGGCCGCCTATCTCGATCTCGTTCGCTATGTCGAAGAAAAGTACTACATTGCAGTATCGCGCTACACGAACAGCGGATTCATGCGCCTGAAGCTTGGGTCCGAGCTCGACAAGCGAAGCGTCTCGTCGCAGATCTTCGAGAGCGGCGCAGAAGCACGGCGCAACCTCGAGCGTTTCCGGCGGGGAGAATAGAAGATCGCCACGCCGCGATATCCGCTCCGGGTCGTGAGCGACCGCAATGCGATGTCCACCCCATGTCCGGTTTGCCCTCCCCGCCCGGCGTGCCGGCGCGTCAGAATCTCAGCTTTTCCATCAGCCGGCCGAGCGCCGCCCGGCCCTCCGCGATTGCCGTGCTGCGCAGATCGAAGAATTCCGCCGAGTACGCGACCGGACTTTGCCGTCCAGCGCGGTAGATTTCCCAGCGCCAGGGTTTCGGCAAGCGGGCGCGGTTCTTCACCACCACCGAAAAGTCGCTGCGATCGAGACCGGCACTCATGGCGCACGCCCCTGTGCAGCGGCCGGCATCGCCGACACTGTCGCCTGATCGCGTTCATGCGCTGCGGCCAGATCGGCCGGGTCGACATTGACCATTTCGATGGTCGATTGCCGGTGCATCTGCGCGGGCAGGAAGATCAGCGTCGACACCCGGCGATAGACCGGAAACGACGGCTCCCCGATCAGTTCCTCGTCCGCCACCACTTCGTACTGGCCAGGCGCCAGCAGGCGGCCGACGCCCTTGAGCGAAAACGGATGCCGGAACGTCAGCGTCAGGCGCTTTGTGCGGGTCATCACGGCGAAAACCTCCGGGACACCGCGGCGTCGGCGCGCGGCCGGTTTGGCGCAATCTCTGGCGGGTGTGATCGGACGCGACCGCCGGCAGGACGCCGACGCGGTCTCACCAGACGGAGTATGCGAGCGCGACGCCGGCCGTGATCAGCAGACCCAGCGCCCAGAACGAATAGTTTATGGCCATGCCGGTGACTATGCGCGCTTTGGCGACCGATTGATACAACAATATCGCGGCGTACGGCGCGGCCGGTGACCGCAAGAGCGGGAATTCAGCGCCCTATCCCGTGCTGCTTCAGCGCCGCCCCGATCTCGTCGAGGATCGCGGGATCGTCGATGGTCGCCGGCATCGTCCACGGCTCCCTGTCGGCGATCTTCTTGATGGTGCCGCGCAGGATCTTGCCCGAGCGCGTCTTCGGCAGCCGCGCCACGGTGACCGCCAGCTTGAAGGAAGCGACGGGCCCGACCTTGTCGCGCACCAGCGCCACGATCTCCCTCTCGATCTCCTCCGGCGGCCGGTTGACGCCGGCCTTGAGCACGATGAAGCCGCAGGGCACCTCGCCTTTCAGATCATCCTTGATGCCGAGCACCGCGCATTCGGCCACGTCGGGATGGGCGGCAAGCACTTCCTCCATGCCGCCGGTAGACAGCCTGTGTCCCGCGACATTGATGATGTCGTCGGTGCGACTCATCACATAGACATAGCCGTCTTCGTCCTTGAAGCCGGCATCCGCGGTCTTGTAGTAGCCGGGGTATTCGGTCAGGTAGGCCTCCGTGAAGCGCTCGTCCTGCTGCCACAGCGTCGGGAAGCAGCTCGGCGGCAGCGGCAGCTTGACCACGATGGAGCCGATGGTGTCGGCCGGCAAAGGCTTGGCCGCCTCGTCGACGATGTCGACCTGGTAGCCCGGCATCGGCACGGTGGCCGAGCCGTATTTCACCGGCAGCGCGCCGAGGCCGGCCGGGTTGCCGGCGATGCACCAGCCGGTTTCCGTCTGCCACCAGTGATCGAGCACCGGCACCTTGAGCATGTCCTCGGCCCACTGGATGGTCGGCGGATCGGCGCGCTCGCCGGCGAGGAACAGCGCGCGGAAGCGCGACAGGTCGTGCTGCTTGAGCAGCTTGCCGTCGGGGTCCTCCTTCCTGATGGCGCGGAAGGCGGTCGGCGCGGTGAACATGACGGCGCATTTGTGCTGCGAGATGACGCGCCAGAACACGCCGGCGTCGGGCGTGCCCACCGGCTTGCCCTCGAACAGGATGGTGGTGCAGCCGTGCAGCAGCGGCGCGTAGACGATGTAGGAATGGCCGACCACCCAGCCGACGTCGCTGGCGGCCCAGTAGACTTCGCCGGGATCGACACCGTAGAGATTCGACATCGACCATTTGAGCGCGACCATGTGGCCGCCATTGTCGCGCACCACGCCCTTGGGGATACCGGTGGTGCCCGAGGTGTAGAGGATGTAGAGCGGGTCGGTGGCGGCGACCGGGACACACACGCTGGTCTTGGCGTAGTCGACCGCGTGCTCCCACACCTTGCGCCAGTCGTGGTCGCGGCCTTCCGTCAGTTCGGCTGTGCATTGCGGGCGCTGCAGGATGAGGCAGGTGTCCGGCTTGTGCTGCGCCAGATCGATGGCGCCGTCGAGCAGCGGCTTGTAGGGGATGACGCGGGCACCCTCGAGGCCGCAGCTAGCCGACAGGATGACTTTCGGCCTGGCGTCGTCGATGCGGGTGGCGAGCTCCTTGGCGGCAAAGCCGCCGAACACCACCGAATGGATGGCGCCGATGCGCGCGCAGGCGAGCATGCCGATGACCGCTTCCGGCACCATCGGCATGTAGAGAATGACGCGGTCGCCCTTTTGCACGCCGAAGTCGCGCAGCATGGCGCCGAGCAGCTGCACCTCGGAGAGCAGCCGGCCGTAGGTGAAGGTCTGCACGGTGTCGGTGACCGGGGAATCGTAGATCAGCGCCAGCTGGTCGTTGCGCCCCGCCAGCACGTGGCGGTCGAGGCAGTTGTAGCAGGTGTTGCACATGGCGCCGGCGAACCAGCGGCCGTAGATGCCGGCGGACGGGTCGAACACCTTTTCGGCGGGCGCAAACCAGTCGATCTCCTTCGCCGCCTCGGCCCAGAAGCCCGCGGGGTCGCGCTGCCAGCGGCCGTATTCCTCGTGATAGCGGCTCGTACGGGCTTCCATTGCTGTTCCTCCCTCGCCCTTCGCCTCATCCCGAGGAGCGTCGCGCAAGCGACACGTCTCGAAGGATGGGGCGAAGCCCCAGTGCCTCCCGGCCCTCACCCTGCGCGACGCCCGCCTTCGCCAGAGGGCTCGGCGGGCTCCTCAGGGTGAGGATGAATGTTTGGCCGCGATTGTGGAACGCCCGGCATGCGCAAACAAGGCTGGCGGAGGGACGGCCCATCGCCTAGTCAGGGCGCCGACGCGCCTTGCCCCGCCGCGCGGGGAGAGTGAAGCAAGAGACGCCCCGGCCCCGTGCCCATCATCAGCGACCCCGTCTTCTACATGCTCGCGGTCCCGGCGGTGATCGCGCTGGGGCTGTCGAAGGGCGGCTTTTCCGGCGTCGGCACCATCGCGGCGCCGCTGATGGCGATTGTCGTGCCGCCGATCCAGGCGGTGGGCATCCTGACGCCGATCCTGGTGACGCAGGACGTGGTCACGGTGTGGTCCTACTGGCGGCAGTGGGACATGCGCATCCTCAGGATCATGGTGCCCGGCCAGATCGCCGGCGCCGGCCTCGCCTGGCTGATCGCCGCCTGGGTGCCCGACGCGGCGATCCGCCTGGTGGTGGGTGCGATCGCGGCGGCCTTCGCGCTCAGCCACTGGTTCGGCATCGTCGTGCGCATGCCGGGCGACCGCCCTTCGGTGCTCGCCGGGCGGCTGTGGGGCGCGGCGTCCGGCTTCACCTCCTTCATCGCCAATGCCGGCAGCCCGCCGTTCCAGATCTACGTACTGCCGCAGAAGCTCGACAAGGAGACCTTCGTCGGCACCTTTTCGCTGTTTTTCGCCATCGGCAATGCGCTCAAGGTGCTGCCCTATTTCCTGCTCGGCCAGCTCAGCCCGAGCAACCTGGCGACCTCGGCGGTGCTGCTGCCGCTGGCGGTCGTGAGCAACATCGCCGGCGTCTGGCTGGTGCGGCGCACGCCGGCGGAAGCCTTCTACCGCGTCATCTACGTGCTGATCTTCCTGATCGGGCTGCAGCTCATCTATGCCGGCACGGCGCAGGTACTGCGCGGGTAATCGTCTGGAATTGGCATCATTCGCCCATGCGCTTGCGCGGGGCACGGACAGCCCAGATTGATTGCCAGGCTTTTCCTTCGCTAACCTAGGCCGAGGGGGAAACCACCGATGGCGAAAACGCCCTACGATACCGATCTCGACCGCAACCCGGCCAACTACCAGCCGCTGACGCCGCTCCAGTTCCTCGAACGCGCGGCGGCGGTGTTTCCCGCCCACACTGCGGTGATCCACGGTGATCTGCGGCGCAACTATGCCGAGTTCTACGCGCGGGCGCGGCGGCTGGGCTCGGCGCTCGCCAGGCGCGGCATCAAGCGCGGCGACACGGTGTCGGTGCTGCTGGCCAACACGCCGGCGATGCTGGAATGCCACTACGGCGTGCCGATGACCAAGGCCGTGCTCAACACGCTCAACACGCGGCTCGACGCCGCCATCATCGCCTTCTCGCTCGACCATGCCGACGCCAGGGTGGTGATCACCGACCGCGAGTATTCGAAGGTGATGAAGGAGGCGCTGTCACTGGCCAAGGTGAAGCCGCTGGTGATCGACTACGACGATCCCGAATACGGCGGACCGGGCGAGCGGCTGGGCGAGATCGAGTACGAGGATTTCCTCAATGAGGGCGATCCCGCCTACGCTTGGCATATGCCCGACGACGAGTGGGACGCCATCTCGCTCAATTACACGTCAGGCACCACCGGCGATCCCAAGGGCGTGGTCTATCACCACCGCGGCGCCTATCTGCTCGCGGTCGGCAACGTGGTCACCTGCGGCATGACCAAGCATCCGGTCTACCTGTGGACGCTGCCCATGTTCCACTGCAACGGCTGGTGCTTTCCCTGGTCGATCTCGGTGGTGGCCGGCACCCATGTCTGCCTGCGCGCGGTGCGCAGCGCCGCCATGTACGACGCGATTCACCAACACAAGGTGACGCATCTGTGCGGCGCGCCGATCGTGATGGCCATATTGCTCAACGCGCCGGCGGCGGAGAAGAAGCCGCTGCCGCACACGGTGGAGTTCTTCACCGCGGCGGCGCCGCCGCCGGAAGCCGTGCTCGCCGCCATGAAGGACGCCGGCTTCAACGTCACCCATCTGTACGGGCTGACCGAGACCTACGGGCCGGCGGTGGTCAACGACTGGCACACCGAATGGGACAAGTTCGACAAGTCCGGCCAGGCGGCGTGGAAGGCGCGCCAGGGCGTGCGCTACCTGCAGCTGGAGGCGCTCGACGTGCGCGATCCCAAAAGCCTCGAACCGGTGCCGCGCGACGGCAAGACCATGGGCGAGGTCATGTTCCGCGGCAACGTGGTGATGAAGGGCTACCTGAAGAACAAGGCCTCGACCGAGAAGGCCTTCGCCGGCGGCTGGTTTCATTCCGGCGATCTCGGCGTGGTGCACGCCGACGACTACATCCAGCTCAAGGACCGGGCCAAGGACATCATCATCTCCGGCGGCGAGAACATCTCCTCGATCGAGGTGGAGGACGCTCTCTACAAGCACCCGGCGGTGCAGGCGGCCGCCGTGGTGGCCAAGCCGGACGACAAATGGGGCGAGACCCCCTGCGCCTTCGTCGAGCTGAAGCCGGAGGCCAAGGCCGACGCCGACGAGCTGATGCAGTGGTGCCGCAAGCACCTGGCGGCGTTCAAATGCCCGCGCACCGTGGTGTTCACCGAACTGCCGAAGACGTCGACCGGCAAGATCCAGAAGTTCAAGCTGCGCGAGATGGCCAAGGAGGCGTGACGCCTTCCTCCTTCTCCCGCCACGCCGGCAGAGGTGAAGCGAGCAAGCGGCGCGCGTGTCTGCTATAGATCAACGTCATGCCCGACATCCTCGTCACCGATGACGGCCCGGTCCGCACCGTGCGGATGAACCGGCCGAAGAAGAAGAACGCGCTGACGCTGGCGATGTACGCGGCGATGGCGGAGGCCATTGAGGAATGCGGCGGCCGACCCGACATCCATTGCCTGCTGCTCGCTGGCAGTGAAGGCGCCTTCTGCGCCGGCAATGACCTCAATGATTTTCTGCAAGCCAGCAAGGGCGGCGGGCTGGCGCCGCAGGCGCTGCGCTTCCTGCACGCGCTGGCGCGCAACGAAACGCCGCTGGTGGCGGCGGTGTCCGGACCGGCGGTCGGCGTCGGCACCACCGTGCTGCTGCATTGCGACCACGTGGTCGCCGCCGACAACGCAGTGCTGTCGACGCCGTTCGTTGCGCTCGGGCTGACGCCGGAGGCGGCCTCCACCCTGATCGCGCCGCGGCTGATGGGCCATGCCCGCGCCTTCTCGCTGCTGGTGATGGGCAAGCCGCTGACTGCCGCGGCGGCACGGGAAGCGGGTATCGTCAACACGGTGGTGGCGCCGGGCGAGCTCGATGCGGCAGCGCGCGCCGCCGCACAGAAGATCGCCGGGCTGCCGCCTGCAGGCGTGCGTGCGGCACGGGTGCTGATGCGCGGTGCGTCGGAGGAGATCGTCGCGCGCATCGACGAGGAGGCTGCCGAATTCAAAAAGCGGCTGGCGTCGAAAGAGGCGCAGGCCGCGTTCGCGGCGTTTCTAGATCGGAAGAAGTGAGATGCGTTGAGCGGGCAGGCCTGCCCTAAAAGACGCCCGCCACTTTCAGCAGGGCGATTGCGCCGGCGATCAGGAGAATAAACAGCCCGAGGCCGACCGGCGAACCCCAGCCGGCCCAGCTCATCGCTTTTTCGGCATAACGCCAGGCTTCGTCCTTGTCGGAATCGGCCGCCACGGCCGTTCGTCCTCAGCGCACGCCCGGCGGCTTGCCGAGCGGATCGAAATAGTGATCGGTGCTGTACTGCTCGTCGAACGAGCGCTGGCGGCCGAACTGCAGGGTGACGCCGCCCTGCTTGATCGTGGACTTGCCGTCATCGCTGAAGCGGGATCCCGACCGGTCCGGATCGGTCACCGGCTTGCTGTCGAGATCGAGATAGCCCTGCCGCGGGTCGGCGGACGAGCCTTTGCCGTCCTGCAGGGTGAAAGCGTGCGCGGCGGACGCGGCCAAGAGGCCGATGCCGAGCGCGACGGCGACCAGGGCGGCGCGTGATTGCAGGCGGCGCAAAGCAGACATTGTTCTTCTCGGCTCCCTCGGATCCGGGTTGATCCGGCGGCACTGCGCCAAAACAATATGGCGGCACGGCGGCGGTACGGGCGCGGACCGTCCCCCAGCATAGCCAGCCTGTGGCAAAACAAAACCGCCGCCTCGCGGTGCGCGAGCCGGCGGTCAGTACTTCTTGGAAGGGACGCCGACGGCCAAGCCGTCAGTGCACGGCAGCTTCGCTTTGCCGCAGCCGCGCGATTTCGTCCTTGACCAGCAATTTACGTCGCTTGAGTTCCACGATTTTCAAATCATCGACCGCGGGATGGGTCAGGCAATCATTGAGTTCGGCCTCGAGTGCCTGATGCCGCTTCTCCAGTTCCGCAAGGTGCGATTGCATCGACATGCAGCATGTCTCCTCAATCCGTGGCTCACAGTAAAAACAGTTTACCCCAGAGTCGGGGGCAAGGCGACGGCAATCGCACCCTCACCCGGCCGATGGAACCGAAGTCCTTGATTACCAGTCGTTTACCAGCCTTGAACCGACTTGTGGAAAACGCGATAATTTCCCGGCCTTTACCGGAAAACGGGGGCTGCCGGCGAGCAAACCAGCGGTGGCAATGACCGACGAGGAAGAACGCGAGTTGCGCGAGCAGTTGGCGCGGCTCCAGCAGGAGCATCGCGACCTCGACGCCGCGATCACCGCTCTGGCGATAGCGCCCGGCTCCGACATCATCCAGGTGCAGCGGCTGAAGAAACGCAAGCTGATGCTGCGCGACCGCATCCGCGCCATCGAGGACCAGCTCACCCCGGACATTATTGCGTAACGTGTCCCTCCCCGTTCACGGGAAGAGGCCAAGACCTGGGTCCTACGCCCTTCGCTCGCGCTTGCGCGCATACATCGCCCGGTCGGCGGCGGCGATCATTTCTGCCGGCGTCGCCCCGGCATCGAGCGTCACCGTGCCGGCGCTGGCGCCGACGGCCAGACGCGCTGCACCATGGGCGACGGTGACGGATCCAATCAGTGTCTCAAGGTCACGCGCCTTGGCCTCCGCCGGCGCCGCGCCGATATTCCACAGCAGCACACCGAACTCGTCGCCGCCGAGCCGGCCGACCAAGTCGGAGGCGCGCACATGGGCGGCCAGTTCGGCCGCCACCGCCCTGAGCAGCATATCGCCGGCGGCGTGGCCGTGCGCGTCGTTGACTGCCTTGAAGCCGTCGAGGTCGATGAACATCAGGGCGGCCGGCGTGCCGTAGCGGCGCATATGGGCGAGCAGGCGGGCGAGCGCGCGCTCGAAGCCGCGCCGATTGAGCACGTCGAGCAGCGGATCGACGTCGGCGCGCACCTCCAGTTCGGTGATGCGGGCCCGGGCCGACGCCAGCTCGCGCTTCAGGCGGCCGATCTCGGCGCGCAATTGATCCGCCGCCGAGACATCGCCGACGATCTCCGTCTTTCTCCGGCCCCGGGCCGCGTCCACCGTCAGCCAGTCCTTTCGAATCGGGGGTCATCCGCGCCGCACCATAGCGCTTTCGCCTTGCCAGCGGGGAGCCTCAACCTATAATCCGGCGCTTCCTTCCGCCGGGGCGGATGGATTTATCCAGGTCCGCGCATGACCCGCAAGCGAGCGGGCACGGGTCGAGGGGAGCGAATGGCAGCAAAACCGGTCGCGATCATTATGGGCAGCCAGTCCGACTGGGCCACCATGAAGCATGCCGCCGAGACCCTCGACGCGCTCAAGATCGGCCACGATACGCGCATCGTCTCCGCCCACCGCACGCCGAAGCGACTCTACGAGTTCGCGTCGAGCGCGCGCGACAACGGAGTCAAGGTGATCATCGCCGGCGCCGGCGGCGCCGCCCACCTGCCCGGCATGACCGCGGCGATGACGCCATTGCCGGTGTTCGGCGTGCCCATGAACACGCACGCGCTGGACGGCAAGGATTCACTGCTGTCGATCATGCAGATGCCGGGCGGCGTACCGGTCGGCACCCTCGCGATCGGCAAGCCGGGCGCGATCAATGCCGCGCTGTTGGCGGCGAGCGTGCTGGCGCTGTCGGACAAGGGCATCGCCAGGCGGCTCGACGCCTGGCGCGCACGGCAGACCAAAGCCGTGGCCAAGCGGCCGAAGAATTGACCCTGCCCGTGCTCGATCCCGGCGCGACCATCGGCATCCTCGGCGGCGGCCAATTGGGTCGCATGCTGGCGCTGGCGGCCGCGCGGCTCGGGCTGCGTTGCCACGTCTATTCGCCGGACCGGGATTCCTGCGCCTTCGACGTGGTGCACGCGGCAACGCGCGCCAGCTACGACGACGAGGCGGCGCTGGCGCGCTTCGCCGACTCCGTCGATGTCATCACCTACGAGTTCGAGAACGTGCCGGCTGGGACCGCCGCCTTCCTCGCCAGGCGCAAACCCGTGCTGCCGGACCCCAAGGTGCTGGAGACCACGCAGGACCGGCTGATCGAAAAGGACTTCATCGCCAACCTGAAGATCGCCAGCGCGCCCTACGCCGCCGTGCACAGCGCGGTGCAGCTCTACGACGCAGTCAGCATCATCGGGCTGCCCGCCGTGCTGAAGACTCGCATGCTCGGCTATGACGGCAAGGGACAGGCCAGGCTCGCCAAGGGCATCGATCCGATGCTGGCCTGGCGGTCGCTGCAGACCGCGCCTTGCATCCTCGAAGGCTTTATCAAGTTCGAACGCGAAGTATCGGTGATCGCGGCGCGAAGCGCCGATGGCAAGGTACAGTGTTTCGACGTGACCGAGAACGAACACCGCGACCACATCCTGAAAGTATCGAAAGTGCCGGCCAAGGTGTCGCCAGCGCTCGCCAGCGAAGCACGGCGCGTGGCCACCCGCATCGCCAAGGCGCTCGACTATGTCGGCGTGCTCGGCGTGGAGATGTTCGTGGTGCGGAGCGGGCGCAAGCGGACCGTGCTGGTCAACGAGATCGCGCCGCGGGTGCACAATTCCGGTCACTGGACCATCGACGGCGCCAGCGTGTCGCAATTCGAGCAGCATGTCCGCGCGGTGGCGGGCTGGCCGCTGGCGGCGCCCAAACGGCTCGGCCGGGCGGAGATGGTCAACCTGATCGGCGCGGAGGTGAACGAGGCGGCGCGCTGGCTGACCGTGCCGGGCGCCGCGGTGCACGTCTACGGCAAGGGCGAGGCGCAGCCGCGCCGCAAGATGGGGCATGTCACACGGGTGTGGCCGAAATGATCGCGGGCTCGCGGTCCACGGGGTCTACCTGACCGGGACGCCCCCCGGGTGGCGGTTCCGGCCTCGATTTCCCATATAAAGGCGCATGGGACGGCCGTTTTCCGGCCGTGCCGATGGACTTCAGGGGGCTTTTCTGCTAGAGCCGCCCGACTCAAAAACCCGCGCCATTGTGGGGATTTTGACGACAAACCCGACCGAGCAACAACGAAGGAGCAGCAGTGCAAGTTCTCGTCCGCGACAACAATGTCGACCAGGCCCTGAAGGCGCTGAAGAAGAAGATGCAGCGCGAGGGCATTTTCCGCGAGATGAAGCTTCGCGGCCACTACGAGAAACCGTCGGAAAAGAAGGCGCGGGAAAAGGCGGAAGCGATCCGCCGGGCCCGCAAGCTGGCGCGCAAGAAGATGCAGCGCGAGGGCCTGCTTCCGTCGAAGCCCCGCCCGGCTCCGGGCCAGGGCCGCGGCGCCGCACGGGCCGGCTGATTTATCAAGCATGCCCGGCGGCCAACGCCGCAACAGGTTCGAGATGCGGTGGCGCGGGCCGGCTTCGCCCGCGCTATTGTTTTCGCGAGCGCATGCTCTTGAAAAACGGCAACCGGTTTCCGAACCAGGTCGCGCACGCCGGATCAGGCGCCAGGTGTTCGCCGCATTCAGCGGCAGAGTGACAGACGCGGCCTCACTCCGAACCGGTAACGTTCCCATGCGCTACACGCTGACCGGCCCTGTGCGCTTTCTGCCGGCGCTCCTGCTGCTGCTCGCGCTCGGCGCCTGCGCGACCAACGGCATCGACAGCGCCACCACCGGCGCGCCGGAAAGCGAGGACGTGCTCTATGCGACCTCGCCGGCCAATATCGAGTCGCTGACCACCGTCGTGCGGCGCAATCCGAACGACCCGCAGGCCTACAACATGCGCGGCACCGTGCTGGGCAAGGCCGGGCGCTACGGCGAGGCGCTGACCGACTTCAACAAGGCGATCAGCATCGACCCCAATTACGCGCAGGCCTATGCCAACCGGGGGCTGGTCTACCGGCAGACCGGCAAGCTTGAGCCGGCGCTGGCCGACTACAACAAGGCGCTGTCGATCGACGCCAACTACGCCAATGCCTATCTCGGCCGCGGCATGGTCTACCGTGCCCACGGCAAGCCGGCCGCCGCCCTCGCCGACTTCAACAAGGCGATCAGCATCCGCCCCGACAACGCGCAGGCCTATTACAACCGCGGCCTGCTCTACCAGGCGCAGCACCAGCACAACTACGCTATCGACGATTTCACCACCGCCATCGGGCTGTCGACCCAGCAGGCTGAACCTTATATCGCGCGGGGTCTGAGCTACATGGCAGTCAAGAAGTACAAGAACGCGGCCGAAGATCTCGACCAGTCCGTCACCATCGAGCCGCAAAACGTGCAGGCCTGGATGAGCCGTGGCCTCGCCTATGAGCGGCTGGGCGACAAGGAGAAAGCGGCCGGCTCCTACGCGCGGGCGATGAACATCGACAAGGACTACTACCCGGCACAGGCCGGCTTCCGCCGCGTCGGCGGGCAACTCGGGCAGGCGTATCAGACGTTCTAGGCCGCGCACTCTTGCGTCGACATCGGCGCTCAGTGGCCTGTCAATGTGCGCTCTGCGCCGGATCCATACGCACCAGCGCCGCTAATCCCTCCTGTGTACGAACGCGCGGGGACCAGCCCAGGCTTTGCAGCGCGGAACTGCTGGCCACCAGCGGAGAACACAGGCGGTCGATCCATTCCCCCCTGCCCGCCGCCCTGAGCGCCGTTTTCAGCAACCATTCCGGAACCGGAATCAATCCGGGTCGTCTGCCAAGGGCGGACCGCATCGCTGCGATCATGTCGGGCACCGTCAGTGGCTGCGGATCCGCGACGATAAACGGACGGCGAAGGGGTTCAGGCGACCCGAGCACATGGGCAACCGCATCGACCAGATTGTCGAGAGCCAACAGTGACCGTTTCGCCGTCACGCCGCCCAAGGGCAGCGGATAAGGCGAGCGTGCAAGCGCAGCGAGGGCCGCCATGTTCCCTTTCACACCCGGTCCATAGACGAGCACCGGACGAAGAGACACCCAGTCGTGGTTCAGTTTCGCCAGTTCCTGTTCCGCGGCAAGTTTCGACCGGCCGTAATCGTCGGTCGGGCGCGCTTCAAACTTCTCCGTCAGCGTCACATCCGAACTCGGGCCGCTCTGCGCGCGAATCGATGACAGGAACACGAACCGGCGCGAACCGGCGCGCGCGGCGGCCCGCGCCAGAGCCACGGTTGCATCGGTATTGATGGCGCGATAGTCATCGGCAGGCACACCTGACATGGCGTGGGCGATACCCGCCGAGTGAACCACAGCATCGACGTCCAAAAACGCTGCCGCAAGATTCTGCGGACGCGCCAAATCGCCGATGACGGCGCTGTCACACCGCATCGCCTCGTCCGCGGGCCGCCGGAGCAGCACGCGAATCTTGTATCCCCTTTTCGGGAGTTCACGCATGAGATGCCGGCCGATAAATCCTGTCGCGCCGGTCAGAGCGATTGTTTTCATGCCCAGTGTTCTAAGTCTCGCGACGCCAGCATGTCATGAGCCTCACTGTGCGGGACACACCCAAGGAACTCGTACGCCTTTCTGGCGATGTGGCAGTGCCGCTGACCGTCCTTCCGGACTACGCCGGCCGCCGGATCAGCGCCAGAAATTTCCCGTCGCGCAATGCCAACCCGACAAAGATAAGCGCCATGCCGACGAGATGCACGGTCTTCAGGGTCTCGTCGAGTATTGAAATGCCAAGCATGATCGCGCTGACCGGAACAAGGAAATTCACCAGCATCAGATTGGTGGCGCCGGCGACAGCCAGAATGCGGAAAAAAAGCAGAAAAGCGAAGGCGGTCGAGACAAAGGCGAGCCCGAGCACGGCCGTAGACACAGCTGCGCCCGGCATGGCCAGCGTCCATGGCCGCTCGATGTAGAGCGCGAGTGGCAGCAGCAGCGCCGCAGACACAACGAGTTGCCCGGTCGCGGTGACAAGCGGTGAAATGCCGTCGCGCGAAAAGCGGCGACCATAAATACCCGATATGGCGTAGCACAGGGCCCCGCCCAGCAAGGCTAATTGTGCCAGGAGATCGGTGCCGAGACCGCGGAGCAAACCCGGCCCGATAAGCACGACGACGCCGGCAAACCCGCAGACGACACTGGCAACGCGCGGCACGGTCATGCGCTCGTCAGCGGTCGTGAAATGGGCGAGCAGCACCCCGAACAGGGGGGTCGTTGCAATAAAGATCGAAGCCAGCCCGGACGGCACGTGCGATTGCCCCCACACAATGAGAACGAAGGGCAACACGCTGTTGAACAGGGCCATGAGCGTAATGGCGCGCCAGAAGGTCAGGTGCCGCGGCATCTCGGTACCGCTCGCGAGAACGACAGTCCAAAGCGCCAACGCGGCCAATCCGACACGAAGAACAACAATGGTAAAGGTCGGCAGTTCGGTTACCGCTATGCCCGTAAAGAAAAATGATGCGCCCCAGCACAACGACAACAGCAGCAGCATCGCCCAAGAGAGAGGCGTCATGGTCAGGGCGGAGTCGATCCGGGGAACTGGGCCGGCCATCTCGTTGTCTTTCTTCTTCCGGAAACTTGAGCAGCTGACTGGAAAGTGACCTGTGATACGAAGCCGTGGTCAGAACGGCTAGCAACGCCGTCGCGCTTCCGCCTGCTGCTTCCAAAACTCCCAGGGACGCTGGATCTGCCCCTCGATGCTCTTTACGCAGGCTTGCGCTTCCTCTGTCGTGAGATAGGTGATCGCCCCATGCCTGCTCGCTTCCAGCTGATAGCGGGCATTCATCTCTGCATATACGGCCCGGTAAACCGCCTTCTGGAGGGTTTCAGCCACCACGGTCGAACCGTGACCCCGCATCAGCACAATCGAATTTGAATTGAACATGCCGGCCAGCGCCCGGCCGAGATCCCGACTTTTGATGAGCAGATCGGTTCCGGTACCGCCGAAATCGCGAATCTCGAAGACCGGCGCGCCACCGCCAATGAACCCGGCCATATGAAAGACCGGACGGAGCGGAAAGCTCTTGACGACGCTCAACGGCACGATCGAGTGCGAATGACTGTGAACGACGGCCATGACGTCCGGCCGCGCCCGAAAAATTTCGCCATGAATGAAGCGCTCAAGATAAACCTTGCGGCCGCGTCCGTTCACCGGGTTGGCATCGAGATCAAACTCGATGACGTCGTCCGCAGTGACACTGCCGGGCGCCATATTGCGGGCGAGAAGAAAACGGTCCTGGCGGACGTCATGACGGACGCTGACATGGCCGAAGGCATCGACCACGCCATTGTCGAACAAAATGTGGTTGGCGAGCACCAGCTCGTCGATTAGCGCCCTGCTTGCGACCGGTGACGGTTGTTGATCCACATCCGCGACTTGTTCGACAGGCGCTTCGGATTTTCCGTGGCCATGGTCGCTACACATTCACCTCTCCTCTATTAACGGATATTGAGCGGCGGCGCACAATACTGTCACGGGTCCGCAGCCTAGCTTGCGCTGAACACAAACCTTGTACCAACCGCCGAGTGAATCACCTTGTCGCCGAGCGCGTCGCGCGCCAGGTCGTAGAAGCGGTCGCCGGTGCAATGGCCGACGATCAGGTGGTCGGGGTCGATCATCTTGAATTCCTCGATGGTGCGGCGGGTGTAGTCGTCACC
>Ga0210122_1000041_pt1 | contig 31705 bp, 31 predicted proteins | sample Muzzi_CordB_D2_FD_185530 | JGI IMG/M metagenome (GOLD analysis project Ga0210122, IMG submission 185530) | Wetland microbial communities from San Francisco Bay, California, USA, that impact long-term carbon sequestration - Muzzi_CordB_D2 (SPAdes) | ecosystem: Environmental > Aquatic > Marine >... | reverse complement strand
CGCCAACCACCAGGCCTCCGAGGGCGGCATCATTTCGCTGCTGAGCGGTGTCCCGCCGATCCATTACCCGACAGCGACCCAGTACATGTTCGACGAGTTCGCCAGGCAGCCGTCGGTGCTGGGAACCTTCCGGCATCAGGGCTATTACACCGAGTTCCTGACCAACGCTGAGCTGTCCTTTATCGGCCTGAACCGCTACCTGGCCGGGCTCGGTTTAGACCGCAGCCGCGGCCGTGACGAGGTCGAATCGATGCGCACGGCGAGAAGGGTCGTCCAGGACGCGCCGCCGGATGACCTGCTTTACGCCCAGGCGCTGAAGACACTGCGGGAACTGACGGCAAAACGGCGGCCTTTCCTGCTGGTCCTCGCGACCACCAGCACGCACCTGCCATACACCAACCCGGTCGGCGGTCCGGATACCGCCGCGGCCGTCTGGGACTGGAGCCTGGCGCAGCTAGAGGCGTTCTACGGCCAACTCAGAACCAGCGGGTACTTCGATCACGGTATATTGCTGGTTACCGGAGACCACCGGCAGATGCGTCCCCTGAGCGCGAAGGAAACCGCCAGGTACGGCGACAGTGCACGTGCACGCGTGCCGCTGCTCGTGATCGGCAGGGGGTATCGGCGCGGAGGCGTTGACGAGCGGTTTTTCCAGCAGGCCGATTTGCTCAGGGACCTGGACGCAATCCGCGACCCGCGGGCCGAATTGTCACCGCACCCGATCTGGGTCGAGCGCTACAACCGCATCTACGGCCATATCGAACTGATCGATAGTCTCGGCGTCTTCGACGAAGCTGACGGCGGCCGCCGCGAATACCACCTGAAGGTGCCGGGGAATCAGGTGACATGGTTGGACGGCAGACCGGCGTTCGCGCGGGCCGTCGAAACCGAGATCCAGGTACAGCGCAGTTCGCATCAACTCCGCCGCGCCCGGCTCGCCGGAGCTTACTGAGAACCGGGGGTAAACGGAATCCGTATACAGATGGTCAGGCCGTGCGGTTCGGTTTTGCGCAGCCTGATGGAGTGTGCGGCTCCATACAGCGTCGCCAGACGCTCGCGGGTGTTGCTTAGACCGACGCCCCCGGCGCTGGATATGTGGCCATCGACCAGTTCGCAGCCGGGGCCGTCGTCGCTCAGCTCGAGCAGCAACTCGTCGGCGAACACACGGGCGGAAATTTTGAGGTGCCCGCCTTCCTCCGAGCGCGCGATGCCGTACTTGATGGCATTTTCGATGAGCGGCTGCAGCAGCAGGCTCGGGATCAGGGCATTTCGGGCCGCGTCCTCGATATCCAGCTCCAGTGACAGGCGGTCCTCGAAGCGGACTTTTTCGATATCCAGGTACAGCTGCAGGGCATCGAGTTCTTTTGCCAACGTGATTTTCTGCAGCGGGTCGTTGTCGAGCGAGAATCGCAGAAAACTCGAGAGCCGCGTGACCATGTGATTGGCGAGTTCGGTGTTTTTTTCCAGTATCAGCGTGGATATGGCATTGAGCGTATTGAACAGGAAATGCGGGTTGAGCTGGTAGCGCAGCATCTTCAACTGCGCTTCGTGGGCCATGGCGGCCGATTTCAGCGCGCTTTCCCGCAAGTCCTGGAAAGCCTGGTAGGACTTGATGCCGACGTAGAGCGCGCTCCACGCGAGCATGATCGAGATGCTGCCCGTGTGGCCTTCGACGAACGAGACCTTTTCGTATATCTCTGCCGCGTCTCCCATCTTCGCGGCCCAGGCGACCATGTCCGGCGCTGCTTCGATCCAGCCGAAGTAAATGGCGCTGCGCGCCTTCATCCAGAGAAACCCGGCGAGACTGCTGCCGGCGAGAACGCCGATGGCCTGCAGCCAGAGCGGCCGTTTCCACAGTGCCCGGTAGAGGTAGCGCAGACCCAGCGAAATGAGCATGCCGATGACGGTGATCACCGCGACATAGGCGGCGTAACCCGGCGCGATTTCATCCAGCACGGTGCGCGTGTAGAGGTATTTGCCGACGATACCCCACAGCGCCCAGCCGAGGAGGTGGAATGTCCAGAACATGTTCGGCTGGTTGCTCAAGAGTGTTTTCGCTTTCACGCTGGCGATTCTACACGCTCTTTTCTCCGCTGGGGCGCAGTTTAACCCCGCGGCCGTGCAGTCTGTCTCAATTCGCCCCATGTGCCTCGCCGATCACGCAGGTTATAATTCCGGTGTTCAAGACAGGCTGAGCAGGCACTATGAAAATTCTCGTCACCGGCGGCGCCGGTTTTATCGGCTCGGCCCTGATACGCTTCCTGCTCCGTGACACCGAGTGCGAAGTCGTCAATCTGGACAAGCTGACCTATGCCGGCAACCTGGAATCACTGGCCGCGGTTGAGGGTTCCCCGCGCTACCGCTTCGAACACGCCGATATTTGCGACCGCGCGGCGCTGGACCGGGTGTTTGCACGCGACGAGCCGGATGCCGTCATGCATCTCGCCGCCGAGAGCCACGTCGACCGCTCCATCGACGGTCCCGGGGATTTCGTCCGGACCAACCTGGTCGGCACTTACACGCTGCTGGAGGCGGGCAGGGCATACTGGAGCCGCCTGTCCGAGCCTGCGCGCGCGAAGTTCCGTTTCCTGCACGTGTCCACCGACGAGGTCTATGGCGACTTTTCGGGGGTGGACGGACTCTTCCGCGAAGACACGCCGTACGACCCCAGTTCCCCGTATGCCGCCACGAAGGCCGGTTCGGACCACCTCGTCAGGGCCTGGGGCCGCACATTCGGTCTGCCCGTGCTGGTGACCAATTGCTCCAACAATTACGGACCGTACCAGTTCCCCGAGAAACTGATTCCGCATATGATCCTCAATGCCCTGGCCGGGCAGCCGCTGCCGGTGTACGGCGACGGCCGGCAAATACGCGACTGGCTGTACGTGGACGACCACGCGCGCGCGCTCTACCTGGTCCTGCGCCGCGGGGAGGCCGGCGAAACTTACAATGTGGGCGGCTTGAACGAAAAGATGAATATCGATGTCGTGCGCGGCATTTGCCGCATCATGGACGAGGAAGTGAGCGAGAAACCGGCGGTGAAGTGTTTTGAGGAACTGATCACGTTTGTCAGTGACCGGCCCGGACATGACCTGCGCTATGCGATCGACGCCGGCAAGATCGGGTCCGAACTCGGTTGGACCCCGGTGGAGAACTTCGAAACGGGGCTTCGCAAAACCGTTGTCTGGTACCTTCGCAACAGGGACTGGTGGCAAAGGGTCGTCGATGGCAGCTACCGCCTGGAGCGGATCGGACAGGGCGCGGACTGAGTCGAGCGCCGGCCGACGGGGAACGCTACAGGTTCGGCCAGGCGTCCAGGTGTATGTCCTTGCGGATGACCTGTGACGGCGAACCGACGATCAACGGGTCGGGCGCAACGACGACGTTGTGGTCCTTGTCCGGGTAGTCGAGGTGGCTGAGAAAGTGCTGCATGCAATTGAGCCGGGCACGCTTCTTGTCGTCCGACTTGACGATGGTCCACGGGCACGAAGCGGTGTCGGTATAGAAGAACATGGCTTCCTTGGCGTGTTTGTATTCTTCCCACAAGTCGACAGCGGCCTCGTCGACCGGGCTCATTTTCCATTGTTTGAGCGGGTCGTCCTTGCGGGCTTCGAAACGCGCGCGCTGTTCTTTCTTGCTGACCGAAAAATAATACTTGAAAAGATGGATGCCCGAATTGACCAGCATGCGTTCGAAATCAGGGCATTGGCGCATGAATTCCAGATACTCCGTGGACGTGCAGAAACCCATGACCCGCTCCACGCCTGCACGGTTGTACCAGGAGCGGTCGAGGAACAGGATTTCCCCGCGGGTCGGCAAGTGAGCCGCGTAGCGCTGGAAATACCATTGCCCCTTTTCGTGTTCGGTCGGTTTTTCGAGGGCCACGACCTTGGCTGCCCGCGGGTTGAGGTGTTCCATGAAACGCTTGATCGTGCCACCTTTGCCGGCGGCATCGCGGCCTTCGAAAATCACGACGATTTTCTGACCGGTCAGCTTTACCCAGTTCTGCACTTTCAGCAGTTCGATCTGGAGCTTGAGCTTTTCCTTCAGGTATTTCTTGCGCGGGATCCTGTCCGTGTAAGGGTACAGGCCTTCCTTGAACAACATGCCGATGGTCGCCGGGTCCTTGCGCATACGCTTGATGGCCTTGGAGGAATACGCACCGCCCAGGTAGTGTTCATCCGGGTTGGCGAGCACGACCGTTTCGTCCGTCTGCCCTGCATCGGCTTCTTCCTGCAGTTGCTGCGCGGCATCCTGCAGGTCCTCATCGGCGACAATTTTCAAATCCGAATTCATTGGGTGCCGTCCTGGTTTCAAGTATTTAATATAATACCTCGCCCGGGGGAATGAAACCGTGGGCCGTTCACCGAACCCGGGCTTTCGACTCAGTGCTTTTTGATCCGGTAGACCGCGCCCATCCCGCCTTTGTCCACTTCCAGCAGTGAATTGCGCCAGCGCGTGTTCCAGCCCGGCACCTGCGTAATGGTGCCCGGCCGGCCGAAGTAGACGACATAATCCAGCGTATCGGGTGTCAACGCCCGTGTCAGGCGGTGGGTGACGTACGCGCTGTGGGGCAACAGGTGATACTTGGCGCGCAAAAGATAGTAATCCACGCTGTCCGGGCCACCCAGAATCAGGATACGCATGGGCTTTCCGCCCAGCAGTTTTTTCTTCAGGTGCCTGACGTAGCGGCGTACCTCGCCGTCGAGTTCGGCGCCTGTGCGCTGCGCCCCGGTCATGGCCGCGGTTTGCAATGACAAGCGGGCCTGGCGCACGTTATTGACGGTCCAGCGCAGGTCCAGCAGCACCCACGCGATAAAAAAGAGCAGGACCGCGGAGCGCAGCCAGTCCGAATGACGCCGCCGGATGGCGCCGTGCAGCGACAGCACCGCGATCCCCAGCAGCAGCCAGGCGGCGAGCAGCAGGGGCAGAGACAATGCCTGCCGTTCCGCGCCGCCGTTCAGGAAATTGATGGAGCGCTGGGACCATTCTTCGAAACTGCTCCAACCCTGCCAGAGCATGCGCAGGCGCAAGGCCAGTGTGTCCGGTTCCAAGGTGGCCGCTCCAAGCTCCACGGGTTGCCCGGCGGGCGATCGCAGCAGGAAGCCGAGTTCGGTGACCGGACCGCGCCAGTGTTCCAGCGATGACAGGTCGAACACGCCCGTGCCGCTCGTGGCGAGGTCCTGCCGCTGGACGTTCCCGTCGCCCTGCCGGCGCCAGAAGAAGGCCGCCTGCTGCCCGGGCCCGGAAGGTAGCCACGTGTATTCGATCGCCGGGTAATCACCCGCATCGATTTCGACCGGGCCGCTGGTCAACAGCGCGTAGCCATCGCTGAACCGGTCCACCCGCATGCGCCCTCCGGCGGCGGTTCCATGACCGAAGGCAAAACCATAGTTGTCGGCGGCGAAGGTAACCGCCGCCGGTGGCGGTTTCGGCAAGTCGCGCGTCAGCAGGTAAAAGACCCCGCAGGCCACGATCAATGCGGCCGCCGCGGCTGCTGCGGTCAGACGAGCGGCTTCTGTCCTGCCACCCGGGGTGGTTACGGCGAGTCGTGACTGGACGACAACAAGCACCATGAAGAGCAGGGCCGGCACGAAATGCAGCACCAAGCGGTTGACGGCGGTATAGGTGTCGGCCCACAGACCCTCGTCGGTCATGCCGAAAATGAACAACTGCGTGGCAATGACCAGGCCGGTAAAGGCCAGACCGGTGCGGCGCGCCTGGACCTGGTTTTTTCCGAGCGGGCTCTGCAGCGACAACAGCAAACCAGCCAGCACCGCGAGTGGAAACAGGTTCCAGTTGCCCATGACGAGGAAATTGTCCGCGTAGACCTTCCAGACGTTATGGGGTTCGATCCTGAAACTGCCGATATACGGCAGCAGCACCCGTCCTTCGACGACACCGATATCACCGATCAGCGGCAGGTGCAGGTGGCTGATGCCGGCGCTGGCGCACAGTGCCGTGGTGAGCAGCAATAGCAATACCAGCGCGAAGGCCACGCGCAACCGAACATTTGCCAGCAACAGAAATGCCAGTGCGGTCAGCAGCCATACGACGCCTTCGTTCTTCACCGTGATGGACATCACCAGCATCAGCAGGCCGGGCAATACAAGACCCGGACCGCCGGCGCCGTCCCGGTATGCGATACTGCCGCGGATGACGCAGATGAAACCGAGGCCGCAGAAGCCTGCCATCCAAAGGTCGGCGTAACCGGCCAGCGCGATGTGCGTGCCGAACAGGGGGATCGAGTAGAGCAGGTAGCAGGCCAGCACACCGGCGGCAAGACCGAACCCGTGTTGCCTGCACTGGCCATACAGGGCCATGCCGATGGCGATACCGGCGAACAGGGCCGGTACATTGACCAGTGTTTCGCTCCAGTGGCCAAGACTGAGCGCCGCCCAGTAGGGGATCACCGACGGGAACAGCGGATAGACCCAGGCGTCGATCGTGTAGGTGCCGGCCGTACTCGCCAGCGCCCATTGCGCCGGGCCGACCACGTCGGTCATGGCGCCGGCCAGGTACCAGGCCTTGGCGCGGTATACCCACGCGAGCCAGGCGTCCCACGGATAGAGCGCTTGCGTGAACACCTCGATACAGATGAACGCCAGGTGCAACGCCGTCCAGGTCAAGAACACTGCCAGCAGGATTTTTTGCGCGCGCTCCGGGGGGTTCCCGTCCGCCGGCCGGCCGGCAGACGGGCTGCCCGGTGCCAGGAACCACGCCACGCCGCCGGCGGCCGCGAAACATCCCATGAATGCCATCACAGGCGGCCAGGCTACGCCGCCGGTAACCGCGTTACAGGCAAGGATCGAAAAATACAGGACCGCATAACCGAGAAAGAAGCCGTAGCCCAATTGGCACCAGCGGTTGCCGGGGAATTGTTTGCCGCGTGTATCGGCGAAGGCCAGCCAGAGGGCGCCCCCCAGCCACGGCAGCAGGAGCCCGGCGAATAACGTCAGCCCGCCCACCAGGCCGTTCAGCCCCGCGTGAACTTACGGCGCGGTGCGGGCTTAGCTGGTTTGGACATCACTTTCGTGAGTGTGCGCGTCGGCGCCTTCGCCGCCGGGCCGCCGCTGCTGAATCGAGCGCAGATCCGAGTCCAGCAGCGCAACCCTTTGAATCAGCCGCTGCAGCTTGATGGCGTTGCGCGATCGCTCGAGGTCCATGACCAATATCTTGATGACCAATACCACCACGGCCAGTGTCAGTGCCAGGACCGGGGGGTAGGCGATACCAAAAAAGTGGGCGATTTCGTCGAATATCGCCGGAAACACGCCGAGCAGGGCGAAGACGATGGCCGCCGTCATCCACCACAAACCGTAGCGTACGTGCAGGTGATCCCGGCGAATCAAAATCACGATCGTGACCGCAGCCGCGATACCGATAACGCCTGTTATCAATGCGACCATTTGATACCGCTAGCCAGCATTTTGCACCAGCATCAGGGTGTCTCGCCGTGCAAAAAAACGGCCTATTTCGATGAGTGTTCGCATAGCGTCAACGGGCCCTGGCAGTCTCGGGGGAAGTGGGCATTATAGAACAGGAACATGTGGTTTGCTCACCTGTCACCGGCCGGGTGCGTCAGTCCGCGCTTGGTGAAACTCAAAAGCAGCGTATGGGCCATGTAATAGATGACCGATGCCCACGAATGGAAAACCCGGGAGATTCCGTGACGTCTCGGCAGCATGCTGACCTCGACGTCGCGAATCCGGATACCGGATGCCTGCAGCATTGCCAGTACGCCCACGTCCTGGTATTCCAGCAAGGTGGCCTGCCACGAGGCCAGCCGGCGGATCGCGCGGCGGTCATACACCCGGAAACCCGAGGTCAGGTCCTCGAGCCGCAGACCGGAGACCTTTTTCATCAGCAGCCAGGCGATCTTGCGCAGGCGGGATCCCCGCCGGGTACAGGCCCCGATCGTGACATCGGCCTCGTGGCTGATGATCGGGGCCAGCAGATCCGGTAATGACTGTGGCTCGTGCTGGCCGTCTCCGTCCATCGTGATCGCGTATTCAAAACCGTGACGCAGTGCATAGCGCAGCCCCGTCTGCGTTGCCCCCCAGGCGCCGAGCCGCACGGCCAGGGGCACGATGATCGCTCCGGCCTCGCGGGCCTGCTGCGCGGTGTCGTCTTCGCTGGCGTCGTCAATGACGACGACCGGGAAGTCGCAGACTCGGCGCACGCCGACGATGACGCGGCTGATGTCCCGGGCTTCGTTATGTGCCGGTATGACGACCACGCTGCGGGGCAGGTCGATCCCGGATCCTTTCTGAGATTCGTCAATCATCGTGGCACCCGTTGCTGCTCATCCCGTGGCCGTGCGCTGCAATATGTCCCCGTAGAGCAGCGCAAGCCGACCCGCACCGCGGTCGATCTCAAATTCGCGCATGAATCTGGCGCGGGCATTGTCGCCCATTTCGGAAAGATTGTCCCGGTCCGCCGCCAGGGCTGCAAACGCAGCCGCCAGCGCCTCTGGGTCGGCCGGGGGCACCTTGATGCCGGTGACGCCGTGTTCCACGACCCAGCCCATCCCGGAGCCCGGCACGTCGCTGACCACGGCGGCTTTGCCGTGATACATCGCTTCCAGCAAGACCAGCCCGAAGGCCTCGGTGCGTTCGATGGAGGGCAGGCAAAGACAATCGCAGTCGCGCATCCGTTGCCGCAGTTCCGCGTCGCTGACGATCCCGTGAAACGTCACGCGCCCATCGAGCCCCAGCGCCGTTGCGAGCGCCTTCAGCTCAGCGGTCTGGTCGCCGTCGCCGACGAAGTCGACGCGCATATCCGCAAACAGCGCGGCCGCTTGGATGAGATAGCGAAAGCCCTTGTAGTAGGTCTGCCGCCCGGCGGCGAGAACGTGCAATGGCGGAACGGGCCCACCGTCGGCGGCAGGCTTGCTGCCGCCGTACCGCGGCACGGCGTCCGCCGCTCGCGCCAGCCTGCCGGTGTCCACCCCCAGCGGCACCACATGGCACCTGTCACGCCACCGTCGCAGCGGAACGCTGGCCTGCAGGTAGGGCTCCGAGGTCACGATGACGACATCCGCGCGCTTGAGCAAAGCCTGTTCGAACGGCCGATAGAACCGGTAGGCCGTCCGCATGCACCAACCCTGGGCGCCGGTCACGACATCCGCGTGCCAGTGGACGACCCACGGCAGCCGACGCGCGGCGGGCAGCGCGAGAACCCAGAACGCGGAGGGGTTGGGCAGGTGGAGGTGCAGTATATCGGGTCGGCAGGACCTCAACAGCCGGTTCAGTTGCAGCCCAAAGGCGGGGCTCAGCGGCGTGAAGAGAAGCCGCGCCCACACGCCGGTCCTGACGACCCTGAATGCGTGGCCGTCCTCGATGACGGTCTCGAAGACGCTCTTGAGCGATAGCTCGTGCCTGTGCACCAGTGCGGCGCATTCGATCCCGCGCCGTCCGAGCGCCGTCATGACGTCGCGCATGTAGTTTTCCAGCCCGCCCGAAAACGGCGAAAAATATTTACCGATATGCAGGATTTTCAATGCTACGGCCGCAAGCACCCGGACCCGGGCATGTTACCACGCCCGGGGAGCTAATCAGCCTGCTTCGAACTCGTTGGCATGAAGAAACGCAGCGTGCTTGGGGGCCTTCTTGGTTCGGCTCCACTCTTCGATCATGGCCGGCGCCACTTCGTGCAGTTTCTCCAGTGCACCGGGGCGGTCCACGTTGGCGCAAAGCTCGAGGCGGTGGCCGTTGGGATCGCGGAAATAGATCGACTTGAAAATGTGGTGGTCGGTCGGCCCGATGACGTCCAGACCGCAGGACCGGACGTGTGCCTTGGCGGCCAGCAACGCATCCATGTCATCGAGTTCGAAGGCGATGTGCTGGACCCAGTCCGGGGTATTTTCGTCCCGCCCCATCGGCGGCGAGTTCGGGACTTCGAAAAAGGCCAGGACATTGCCCTGGCCCGCGTCCAGGAATATATGCATGTACGGATCGGGCGCCTTGGTGCTGGGGACCTGATCCTCGGAAATGGCGAGGACGAGGTCCATATCCATGACCTTCTTATAAAACTCGGCAGTTTCCTTCGCGTCCCTGCAGCGGTACGCCACGTGGTGAATTTTGCGGATGTTCATATCTGTTTCCTTGCGCTGCGTGCAGTGGCGGCTGACGCCGGCCCGGCTCCCGCTATGATAGGGCAAACGCCCGCCCCGCCGCCAGTTGCGGGAGAACACCCGGGGCTGGCAAGGGCATCAGTTTTCCCCTTTTCTTCCAATGACTCCCCTGCGCAGTTGGTCACGTTCCATGGACTCGAACAGCGCGGTAAAGTTACCCTCGCCGAAGCCTTCGTCTTTCTTGCGCTGGATAAACTCGAAAAAGACTGGCCCGATCATGGTTTCGGAGAATATCTGCAGCAGCAGCCGCGGGTCGTCGTCCTGTGTGGAGCCGTCCAGCAGGATACCGCGCTTTTGCAGTTCGCCGACGGGCTCGCCGTGGCCGGGCAGCCGTTCGTCGAGCATCTCGTAGTAGGTCGCCGGCGGGGGCGTCATAAACGGCAGGCCATTGGCTTTGAGCGCGTCCCAGCAAGCGATCAGGTCGTCACAGATCAGTGCGATGTGCTGGATGCCCTCGCCGTTGTAGGCCATCAGGAATTCTTCGATCTGACCGGTTCCGGCGGAAGCTTCCTCGTTCAGCGGAATGCGGATCTTGCCGTCGGGTGCGGTCATCGCCTTGGACAACAGGCCGGTGTATTCGCCCTTGATGTCGAAATAGCGTATTTCGCGAAAGTTGAAAATTCGCTTGTAAAAGCCTGCCCAGAACTCCATGCGACCGCGGTAGACGTTGTGGGTCAGGTGATCGATCTGGGTGAACCCGCAGCCGCGCGGATGCCGGTCGACGTTGTCGAAAAACCGGAAATCTATATCGTAGAAACTGTGGCCGTGGTCATAGCGGTCGATCAGGTACAGCGGCGCCCCGCCAATGCCCTTGATGGCGGGCAAGCGCAGTTCCATCGGCCCGGTCGGAATCTCGATCGGCTGTGCACCCAGTTCCAGCGCGCGTGCATAGGCATGGTGGGCGTCTGTCACACGGAAGGCCATTCCACAGGCGCATGGGCCGTGCTCCTCCGCGAAATACGCCGCATGGCTGTGCGGTTCGTTGTTGAGAATGAAATTGATGTCACCCTGACGGTACAGAACGACGTCCTTGGACCGGTGTTTCGCCACGGCCGTAAAGCCCAGGCGCTCGAATACCGGTTCGAGAACGCCCGGCCGGGGCGAGGCGAACTCGACGAATTCGAATCCGTCCAGTCCCATCGGGTTTTCAAACAGGTCAGCCATCGTACGCTCCGTTGTTTTTTAGCTGTAGTGACGCTCGCGCCGGTGTAATGACGGGCCTCCAGGGGTGACGCCGTTCGTAAATTACGCCATATTAGGTCATTATGACGCAGATGCACAAAATATGTGTTTCGTAATTGACATCATTGACTTTTATTTGAAACAATAGTTTCACTTTTTTTAAAAAAACGACAGGAATGATCGAGATGAAACTGTCCGGTTCCGATCGAAAGTTACTCAATGCACTGCAAACCGACATAGGCATCAGCCAGATCGATCTGGCTGAGCGTTGCGGATTGTCGCGCACTTCCGTTTGGCGCCGTATCCGCGAACTGGAGGACAGGGGGGTGATCGATGCGCAGGTGGCCATACTGAACCCCGAGGCGCTGGATTTGCAAATTCACGTATTGTTGTCGGTCACCATGGTCGAGCACTCCGATATGGTTCGGCGGTCTTTCGAGACGCACGTTGAACGATTGCCCGAGGTTATGGAGTGCTTCTCGGTGTCAGGTGAGCGTGACTACATTCTACAGATCATTTCACGGGACATGCGATCCTATAATGACTTTCTCAATACAAAGATTCTGCACCACCCGAGCGTGCTCTCTGCCAGTTCAAGCTTTGCCCTGCGGCGGGTGAAGTACACTACGATTTTACCCATTTAGGGCGGCATTGACAGCGATACGCAGGGCCGTTAACTTGCGATGCTAAGCTGCAAGAAGAAGACCGGGATGCCATCGAACAAATACGAACTTGTCATTAGCAGCGCCGGGGTCCGGCGTACCACGCGGGCTTGGCTGTTACTGGGTCTGGCGTCGCTGGTCGGTGCCGGTGTTTTCTCATTGCTGCTGGTGTTGGCGCGCACGCCGTTTGTTCAGGAATGGCTGCCGTTCATCGACTTTTTTCGTATCGCGCTGGTCGTGCACGTGGACCTGTCGGTGTTGATCTGGCTGTTGTCGATGGCCGGCGTGCTGTGGTCATTGAGCACGGACCGGGACCGTCCGGTGTGGGACCGCGTCTCGTGGGCGCTGGCCGCCGCTGGCACCGCGGTCATTGTCATTTCACCTTTCGCCGGGGCAGGCGACCCATTGATGAACAATTACGTGCCCGTGTTGCGGCACCCCCTGTTTTATACCGGGCTGTGGCTGTTTGCCGCCGGCATTTTTTCACACCTGGCCCGCTCTGCCATCACTTTCTCATCCCTGACGCACGAACTCGATGGAACGGCCGCGCTGCAAACGGGTACGAAACTGGCCGCGGTGACGGCCGCGGTGGCCATCGGTGCGTTGCTGGCATCGTTGGTCGGCATGCCCCCGAGCATCAAGGGCCAGATATATTTCGAGTATCTGTTTTGGGGCGCCGGTCACGTGCTGCAATTCACACACACGCTGTTGATGATGGTCGTGTGGGTATTGTTGTCCAGCAATAGCGGGTGCCGTTTTACGCTGACACCGCGGCTCGCGCTGTTTTTTTTCCTGCTGATGGCTTTACCGGTCATCACGGTGCCGTTTTTGTACATCGCCCACCCCGTTTTTTCAGTGGGGCACCGTCTGGCGTTTACCGAGCTGATGAAGTACGGGGGGCTTTCCAGTTTGCCGCTGGGCCTGGCCGTCGTGGCCGGTTTGTGGCGTGCCGACAAGGCGGTGGGTGAAGCCCGTTACCTGCGTTCCGCGTTGCTGTCCTCGATCGGCTTGTTCGCCACCGGCGGAGTGCTCGGTTTTATGATCGCCGGGCTGGATATCGTGATACCGGCGCATTACCACGGATCAACGGTTGGCGTGACGGTCGCTTTCATGGGGTTATGTTACTACCTGCTACCCAGGCTGGGTTTCGGTGAAGTACCCGCGCGCATGGCCTTCTGGCAGCCAATCATTTACAGCGGCGGTCAGTTTATGCATATCATGGGCCTGGCTTGGACCGGCGGTTATGGTGTGCAGCGCAAGACTGCCGGCCTGGCGCAGGGGCTTGACCGCTTGAGCGAGATAGCCGGAATGGGCCTGATGGGTCTGGGTGGTCTGATTTCGGTGATCGGCGGTTTGTTGTTCCTGGTCGTCGCCTACCGGTCGCTGCGCGGGGCCGGCAAAGCCCCAAGACAGCCATAGAGGGCACGCGAAATGTCGGACCTGATACTGTTTACACTTAACGCGATCATCATTTACCTGCTCGCGGACTGGCTTGTTCGGGCCATTGAACGTTATCGCGGACAACCTCTGAAGCAGCGACAGGTGGTGTTCTTTTTTATCTTTCTTGCCCTGGCCCTGATCAGTTTCGAGTTGCTGCAAACGATGCTTGCGCCGACCTGAGGCGCCAGGCGGTTGTCCGGCACCGTTGTCAGCCTTCAGGGAGACATTTGTGCAGGCGTGCGTCATAGGTGGAAAAATGCCTGCCGAACCAGTCTGACAGGCGTTGCTGCAACATCTTTCGGCCGGCCTGCGGGTCATCGCTGAATACGTCCATCAGATCACGGACTTGATCCAGCAAGTCCTCGTGGTCCTCCTTGTGCTGCGCATACTCGGCATAGTGCGCCGTCCGCATCAAGCGCTCCTCCAGGGCGAAGTGGGCCGCAATGTCGGCGTGTATCTCGCCGAGGACGGAGACGACCTGAAGGGCATCCAGCGGGTCGTCCAGTTGCGCGTACAGGCGGTTGATCTGCCCGATCATCTCGGCGTGCTCATGATCGATCGCCGGATTTCCGACCGAATAGTCAGCTTTCCATTGGAGCAGCGGCATATATCCTCCTACTTGAAGACGAAAGTCCGGGTCATCGGGTCAAAACCAATGACAAGGTGCTGACCCGCCGACAGACTGACATCATCCTGGCTCTCGTAGTCAAATTCGCCGGCTTTGCCGGTGTCCCCCATGCCTATGAACAGCCGGTGTGGCCCGGCCGGCAATTCGATCCGTTGGTAGATATTGGATTCGCCATCCTTCCAGAATCCGGAGGGTGGTACGGTTATCGTAAAAACGGGCTTGTTGTCGGCCCTGAAGACGACGCTGACGGGGTGCCGCTCACGTGGGCAATCGGTCGGCTTGCGCATGTTGGGTGGCAGTTTTTGCAATTCCTGTTGGCTGAGGCGGTGGCACTCTTGAAGGCGCTTACCCGCGTGTGAGAAGCTCACCGAGATGATCGCGTGGCCGGCTTGCAATTGGCTGTAGCGTGGCCAGAAAGTGAATACGACGGAAGCCGCGGCAAACAGACCCCAGGCAAGCACCACGGCCGCGGGCCGGCCGGGTTTCGGCACGGCGCTTGTCGCACTGGCAGGGCGGGTTTTGTTGAGGCCGTTACGAAAGGCGGCAACGGCCGCTTTCGGACCGCCGTAATCGGACCAGGGTTCCGACCACAGCAGTGCAATCTTCTCGTTGTCCACGCGTTTGCGCAGCCTCGGGTCCCTGGTCCGGTTGAGCCGCTGCAGGGTCCATCGCTCACCAAGCCGGTACTGGCAATCACCGTTCGCACAACCGGCCAGTACCACGCCATCGGCGAGGCCGCGGCTGAGTATGAAATCGACGAAGGACGGCGGAAGCTGCGCCATGCAGGTCATGCTTATCACGGCCGTTTCGGTGTTTTCGAGCCTTGCCAGGCCACGGCTGCCTTCACAGCCGAATACCAGCAGACGCCGGTCACCGCGCAAAGCACTTGCAGCCCGGGTCACGTGCTCCCTGAGGTCGGCGGTCGACTGGTCCGGCAGGTCAATCCCGGGAACCAAAGACGATTTTTCCCGGAAGGGCGTGGCGGTCGGGCAGGCGCCCACGCAGATTCCGCAACTCAGGCAAAGGCTGTCGTTCACGACGGCCTCGCTGGCATATTTTTTTCCGTCGCTCCGCGGTTTCATTTCGACAGCGCCGAACGGGCAGTCTTCAACACAGCGCTCGCAACCATTGCAATTGTCGAGGTTGACCCTGGCGACTGCGGGCGGGCGCGCCGGGGGCAGCCACGGCGCCAGGCATAGCAACAGGCTGAAACCGGTCAGCAGCAACCAGACCATGCCTGGCGACCAACTCTTCATCAGCGGGTACACGAGCAGGTAATACCAATCGAGAGCCAGGTTGGCGGGCACGGCGGACGGGTCGGCCTTACCCTGGCTCAGGGCGGGATAGACCATCGACAAGGCCAGCATCGACAGCAATGCTCCGGCCATCAGGGCACGGGGCGGGTTGATCTTTGGCCGGTTGATCCGGAAAACATGCAGCCAGATGCCAAAGACAAGGAAAATCGGCAGCCCGATCAGGTGCACGAAAGCCATCAGTGTAAAAAAGCGGTTGCTCAGGGAACTGACGCTCAAAAAGTTGCGCGCCATCGATTCGGTGAAGATGGGCAGGGCGTCGATCAACTCGGAAGTCGTCAGCGCCACGTACAGCGCCAGCTGGTCCCAGACCAACCAGTAACCGGTGATCCCCAGGGGAATGATCATCCAGAGCAATGGCACACCGGTCGTCCAGCTGAACCAGCGGGCATTGCGATAGCGGTCGTAGACAAACTCCTTCAAAACGTGAAAGACCAACGTGACAATGGCGGCATCCGAGGCGTAGCGGTGCAGACTCCGCATGACGCCGCCGAGGTACCATTGGTCATGCGTCAGGTATTCGACAGATTCGTAAGCGCCGTTCACGCTGGTGCGGAAGAAAATGAATAGCCAGATACCGCTGACCAGCACGATCCAGAGAAAGAATATGGTTAAGGCGCCCAGGTGCCTCAGCGGATTGAGGGCGTTGCCAAAGCTCCAGTCCAGCCCGGTCTGTGGCAGCCTGAAGATGAGCCGTCCGGCCCGTTGGATCGATTCCAGCAAGGTTCAGTCGCCCTGTCTTGGGTGCCTGGAACGTCGGATTTCCAGCAAGAGGTAGCCCACGATGCCCAGTATCACCAGTGCGCCGATCGCGATTTGAACAAACAGGGAATAATCAATGCGGTAGCGGCCGGTATTCGGGTCATAAACGGTGCAGAACAAGCGGACCTTGTCGACCAGGCCCGCAAGAAAGTTGTGCGTTGACTGGGGGCGGTTAAAGACCAGATCCTTGAGCGGCTCGACCAGCCAAGGCAGCTTGAAAGCGCCCCCGTAGACCTGCCGGTAAATCACCCCGTCGGCATCGACGATGGTGGTCTGGGTGATGTGATCGAAACCCCGGGGCGTTCGAAAGTAAACAAAACCGAGGTTCCTGGTCAATGCCTCGATGCTTTGCTCGGTACCGCTCAGAAAAGTCCAATCAGGATCGTCGACTCCCTGCTTGCGGGCGAATTCCTGCATCCGCTGCGGGCTGTCGTTGGCGGTGTCGAAACCGATGGTCACGATGCGAAAACTGTCTTCCCCGACCGCCTCCCGGGCAGTTGCGACCGCGTCTTTCAAGTATCGCGTCAGCGCCGGGCAAACATGATAACAGGATGTGAATATCATGCTCACCAGCAGTGGTTTGCCACGGTAGTCGCTCAATGTGACGGCGTGCCCCTGGGTGTCGGTGAATTCGAGGTCCTCGAGCTTCCTGCCGATGGCTGCCTGCGAAATCTCAAGCGCCCGGTCGGGATCGTACGCGGCCTGCTGCAAATCGCCGGACGCCGTGCCGCAGAAGGCGAGCGCCAGCGACAGGCAACAAACAGATTGGGAAAGTCTCGGCATTGCGGTCAGGGTCCTTGATTCGACGATCATGAATCAGCGACGGCCACCCGGCGCCTCTGCATCAGCGTTATTGTATGAAGGTTGCGGCATGTCCTTCCAGTGGTTTGAACAAACCGGAACGGATAAGACGAATAAAAACACCGGGTTTGCACCCGGTGTTTTTATCCGGCGAACTCAAGTCAGGACATGGGCCATACCGATGCCAGGTACTTCCAGTTGACCGCGTAATAGACGACAAACACGGCCAGGAAAAACATCGCCATCGCGAACGTGCCCGGTGCCGCAAACCCCCATTTGCCTGCCGCCGCGTGCCCACCCTCTACGACCAGGTCCGGCTTGGCTCTCATCAGTCGTGTCGAAGTCGTCGACCAGGCAGATTCGGAGTCAACGCGTTTACCAAAGAATACGGAGACCACCGTGATCAGTACGAATATGGCACCGCCGAGGATGGCCATTACGCCGCTGATCCCGACAAGGCCCATCAACGTGTACGCGCTGGCCGGGTAATCGAAGCCGAGCGCAGCGTCGGTGAAAGCCATGTCCCAGTGGCGCCGTTCCACGCCCAGCGTTCCGGCGCCCATCATGACCAAAGCGAACACCATCATACCAATGCCGAAGATATATGGTTGCCATTTGGCCAGCCCCGGCAGGAAAACCTGCCGCCGGAACAGCACCGGGATCAGGAAGTAGGTCAGGGACATGAAGGCCAACGTGGTGCCGATAACGACGGTGGCGTGGAAGTGCCCCGGTACGTAGATGGTGTTATGGATGATGATGTTGATTTGCTCGGTTCCCATCACGACACCGGAGATTCCGCCGAGAAAACCGAAGCCGATCAACGACAGGAACATGCCTGAGAAGACCGGATTGCCCCAGGGAGCCTTGCGCAGCCATTCGAATAGACCTTTCGTAAAGCCCTTCGAACGTTGCGCAACCTCGATAGACCCCGGTACGGTCAAACCGTGCACCATGCTGGCCAGGACCGCCAGGTACATGGCGTAGGATGTGTTGAAAATCTTCCACGTGGAACTCAGGCCCGGGTCCACCAACAGGTGGTGGGCAGACGCCAATTGCAAAAAGGCGATGTACAGCAGGAAGGCGGTACGGCTGACCTTTTCAGACAGTGGCTTGGCTCCGAAGACGATCGCCGCGATCGCATACCATACCGACACGTGGGCGGCGACGTTGATCTGCTGCGAAGAGTGGCCGAAGCCCCACCAGATCAGGCGGTACATGCCGGCATCGATGTGGCTGATCAGGCCGATCGACCAGAGATAGGTCGGAATCAGTATCACCGCCCCCATGGCGATCGTGAATATTGCGATGATGCAGGCTGTCAGGGCGCCGAAGGTCACCAGCGGAATCGAGCCCTCGTAAGTTTTTTCTTCCTTGGCGATGACCAGCGTGCCGAGAAAAATAAAGCAGCCGACCAGCGCACCCACCGCGAACAGGATCAATCCAAGGTAGAAGTTGGGGTTGGCGGGCATCGGCACATAAGAAGTCATCATCACGGTCGCCTGGCCGCTGAATACCGCCAGGTTGTTTACGACGACGCCCGCCAGCATCAGCAAAAACGCGAGCCAGGCGAGGCGCGGCGTCGCGAGGCGACATTTAAGTAAGGTCGAGCTGCAGAAATACAGCACGGCGATTTCAAAGAAAATAATCCAGAAAATCAGCATGTTGATGCCGTGGAAAGTCAGCAATTGGTAGAAGCGGTCGGCCGGCAGCAAGTGCACGGCCGGCCAGCGCGTCAGCGTGACGGCCAGCGCGGCGATCCCGCCGATCAGCAGCATGACGACGGCGGCGACTGCGTTGGCCCGCATCAGTGTTTCCGCGGATTTATGGAATTGCAGGCCCGACTCCGGGCAGGTTCTGAATAATTCCGTCTTCATGATTTACCCTCTGATACCAATATCTTACCCACCATGGTGTGATGACCTATGCCGCAAAACTCGTTGCAAATGATGGTCTGGTCGCCGCTGGTGTCGGGTGTTATGGTCAATACCGTTTCGTAACCCGGCAGCACCTGTATGTTGATGTTTTGCGGTTGCAGTGAAAAGCCGTGCTGCCAGTCCATGGAGGAAATGTGCAAGCGGTAGGTTTGATTTTTCTCCAGTTGCAGGATTGGCCACCACTGCCACAGCCGTCCCAGCAGGTAAACGTCGCTGCCCGGCGGTGGCTTGACCACCGGTATCTGCATGGCCGTTTCCGTTCGAACGGTGTACTTGTCAACCATTGCCTGGGTCTTGGCCATATAGGCGCTCGGCGTGGTCTTGTAGGCTTCGTTGGATAGATTCTGTTTGCCGTAAATATGCCACACCGGCATCATCACGAACATAATCAGGGACCAGACCAGCGCGATCGTGATCCAGGTTCCTTCGACACGGTCAAGTGGCTGTTTCCACCAGAGTGCTTCCGCGGGCGGTTGTATGGAAGTCATGCTTTCGACCCCTTCGTGTGCCTAACTGCTGAGTGGGATGGTCACCAGTTCCATGATTCCCCAGACGATGAAGAAAACGGTAGGAACGACGACACCGATGAATAACAGTAAAAACGGGTTATCTAGAATTCGCTGCATCACAGGTACGCGCTCGCTCGGCGCCCCGTCCTGAGTTTGCTGGCTCATGTGCACTGCACTCCTGGTGTATGCTTTAAGGTTGAACTATCCTGTTAGAAAAAAGCATACCACCAACTCAATGGACTTTTCCAGCGGTTGAGACGATTTGATTACACTTTTTGCAGATTTGAGCCAAAATGACCGGATGCAGAAAATGAAACCGATCTTCCACCGTCTCCTGCCGGCAGTCGCCGTCACGGTGTCTTTGTGCGCATGCAGCCAGAATAGCGGGCCGGGTCCTGAAATCCACGACACGAAATATCAAGCACTGGGAGCCGACGGGCAGGTACTTGATCGGCCCGTGGGCGAGAACAGCTGTGTGCTGGACCAATACATCGGTCTGACGTGGGAGGTCAAGTCGGGCCATCCGGGCTTGCGTGACCGTCGCAACACCTACACCTGGTACGACCCGGGCGAAGCTCATGACGGCGAACTGGATTATCGCGGGACGCCGGACGGCGGCAAATGCACTGGCAGCGCTTGCGATACCCACGCTTATGTGCAGGCCGTCAACCAGAGCCGCTATTGCGGCTACAGCGACTGGCGCGTGCCGAGCCGCGACGAACTGGGCTCGATCAGCGACCCGCGAAAAGGCGGCGATCCGCCAACGATCAACAGGGAGTACTTCCCCTACGCGCAGGCCGGGGAGTACTGGTCCCGCAACGACTACCAGTTCCAGTACGACACCGCCTGGTTGTGGAGCTTCAAGGATGGATTGGACCGCGTTGAGTGGAAGAAGAGTCCTCGTTACGTGCGTTTGGTCCGGGGGCAGGCGGCGATGTTGCCGAAGGTCAAGGACTGAGGAGGGCCGGTGCGATTCATGACACATGGCACCTTGCTGCTGGTGGTGGTCCTGGTATCCCTGAGCGCTTACCTGCGTCTGGCCCATTCCGGCATCGGTTGCGCAGACTGGCCCAGCTGTTATGGCCAGATTGGCCGAGCACCCGAAAGCAGCCAGTCGATCAGCGCAAGGAACGCTTATCAACGCATCGTAGCCGAAGCCAATCAGCCTTTGGCCTGGGCGACACCGTTACACCGGCTCGTGGCCGGCGTATTGGGCATCCTGGTTTTGTGCATGACATCGCTGGCCTGGTATCGGGCACGAAACCGATTGATCACGACCTCCTTGCTCGCGATTACCGTGTTGTTGGCCTTGCTGGGCGTGAAGTCGGGCAGTTTGCATAGCCCGGCCGTCATGATGGGTAACCTCGCCGGCGGTTTCTTGATGCTGGCTCTTGTCGGCTGGATGGCATTTGCCGGCGGGCACGAGGCTCGTCACCGGCCGGATGCCGGCAGACTCCGTGTTGTCCTTGCGCTGGCGTTAACCGTTCTGGTCCTGCAAATTCTCCTGGGTGGTCTGACCAGCGCCAATTTTGCCGCGACGGCTTGCCCAACGCTGCCGGATTGCCAAGGTTCCTACTTGCCCGGAAAAGCCGTTTTCAAGGCCATGGATCTTGGCAGGGAGCGCACGGTCGATCCGCAGGGTCGCGCGGTTGGCGGAGCGGAACGCGGCGCCATACACAAGGCGCACAGAATGGGTGCTGTCGTGGCGCTCCTGGTACTGTTGTGGGTGGTAACGCTGGCATGGCGCCGCGGTGCACGCTACCGGAACCTGGGGCTATTGCTGGCGGTGCTGGTGGTGGCGGAGTTTCTGATCGGGGTGGCGGCGACGCTCAACAGGTTACCGATTGGCCTTGCGGTGGCCCACAACTGGCTGGCCGCGTTGCTGCTATTGTGTCTGCTGAAAATGACGGTGCCCGCGGTCCGTTCCAAATAAATGTATTTGATATGGAATATTAGCGGCGTTCGATGTAGAATATTGCCGCTGCCAGTTGCAGCGTGAGATTGAGTGTTTATTCGGTTCGGTTGTTTTTCTTCCCATCCAGATATCCCCGGTCCCGTTCTGCTCCAGCACAGTCGCCGTCGAAAGGCGGTTTTTCAACTATAAATGGTGAGTTAAGTACAATGTCAGACAAAATCACTGGTACCGTAAAATGGTTCAATGACGAAAAGGGTTTCGGCTTTATTTCACGTGAGGGCGAGCGTGATGTTTTCGTACATTTCCGTCAGATCGTCGGTGAGGGGCGCAAGACCCTCAAGGAAGGACAACAGGTTGAATTTACCGTTGGTGAAGGCCTGAAAGGACCGCAGGCAGAGAACGTAACACCTCTGTGACGCATTTAAAAAAACCCGGCCGGGCAAATTGCCCGGCCGGGTTTTTTTTATGTTGCCGTTATGCCGCCCGCGCGACCGGCCGGCGCAATATGCGGGCTAGTTGAGCCCCCTGCGTTCCAGCAGCGGCTCGATATACGGGTCGCGGCCGCTGAAGGTCCTGAACAGCGCCATGGCGTCTTCCGAGTTGCCCCTCGACAGCAGGGTCTGGCGGAAGTGGTCGCCGTTGGCCCGCGTCATACCGCCGTTTTCCTTGAACCACTCGACCGTGTCCGCGTCCAGCACTTCGCTCCAGATGTAAGCGTAATAGCCGGCCGAGTAACCGCCCATGATGTGCGAGAAATAGGTGCTGCGGTAGCGGGGCGGAACCGCGACCAGCTTCACACCCGCCTGGGTCAGCGCCTTCTCCTCGAAATCGAGCACGCCGTTGGCGTCGGGCACCTGATCGGGAGACAACTGGTGCCAGGACTGGTCCAGCAGCGCCGCCGCAAGGTATTCCGTCGTGGCATAGCCCTGGTTGAACTTCTGTGTTGCGAGCACCTTGTCCAGCAATGACTGGGGCAGGGGTTCCCCGGTCTTGTAATGTACGGCGTAGTTGGCCAGTACCTGCGGCCATATGGCCCACATCTCGTTTACCTGGGACGGGTACTCGACAAAGTCACGCGGTACGTTCGTGCCGGCGAGGGACGCGTACTCGACGTTCGAGAACATGCCGTGCAGCGCGTGGCCGAATTCATGGAACATCGTCTTGACTTCGTCGAAGGTCAGCAATACGGGTTCGCCCTCGGGCGGTTTCGTAATGTTCAGGTGGTTGGCTATGACCGGGTGCGCCCCGAGCAGCTTGGACTGCGTGACATAGGCGTTCATCCACGCGCCGCCGTTCTTCGACGGGCGGGCGAAATAGTCCATGATGAACAGGGCCAGCGGGCTGCCGTCGGCATCGAACACCTCGAATACACGCACATCCGGGTTGTAAACGGGCAGGTCGTGACGCTCCTTGAAGGTCAGGCCGTAAACCTGGTTGGCGGCGAAGAAAACGCCTTTCTGCAACACGTTGTTCATCTCGAAGTACGGCTTCAATTGCGATTCGTCGAAGTCATAACGCTGCTTGCGCAGCTTTTCGGCGTAGAAGTTCCAGTCCCATGACTGCAGTTTGAAGTCCTTGCCCTCCGCATCGATGACTTTTTGCAGGTCGGCGGCTTCGCGCTTGGCGTTGGCCACCGCCGGCGGCGTCAGCCGCGCAAGCATGTCGTTGACCGCGGTCGTCGTTCGCGCGGTCTGGTTCTCCAGGCGGTAGGCCGCGTGGTTTTTGTAGCCGAGCAGGCGCGCGCGTTCGGCCCGCAACTTGATGATGCGCGCCAGCGTCGCGCGGTTGTCGTAGGGGCCGCCGTGGCTGCCGCGAGCCAGAGAGGCTTCCATGATCCGCTGACGCAGCGCACGGTCCTTCAGGTTTGTCAGCGGGGGCTGCTGGGTCGTGTTGAGTAGCGCGATCAGATATTTGCCGTCCATGTCTTTTTTCTCGGCGGCCGTCGCCGCGGCTTCGATATTGGCCTGTGACATGCCGTCGAGATGGGTCCTGTCATCGACCTCGACCGCAGACGCATTCACTTCGTTCAGCACATTCTGACTGAAAGTGGTTTTCAGGCTGGCCAGTTCGGTATTCATGGCCTTGAGCTTTTCCTTGTCATCCGGGGAAAGCTTGGCGCCGGCGCGGACGAAGTTCTTGTAGGTCTCCTCCACCAGTCGGTAGGTTTCGGGGTCCAGGTCGAGATTGTCGCGCTGATCGTACAGGGCCTGTATCCGGGCAAAGAGTTTGCCGTTCAGCAAAATCTGGTCGCCGTGTGCCGCTAGCTTAGGCGCCATTTCGCTGCGGATTTTCTCCATCTCATCGTTCGTGTCGGCCGACGACAAATTGAAGAACACCGCGGATACGCGATCCAGTAATTGACCCGACCGTTCCAGGGGAACCAGCGTGTTGTCGATCGTGGGCGCATCGGTTTGATCGGCAATGGCCTTGACTTCCGCCAAGTGTTCCGCCATGCCGCGCTCGAATGCCGGCACGTAGTCGGTAATCCTGATCTTGTCGAATTCGGGGTAATTGAAAAACAGCGGACTCGGTTCGAAGAACGGGTTCGTGTGTGCTGCTGCCTCCTGCATGGCGTGGTTTTCCTCGGCCGGGGTGTTCGCGTTATTGGCCGTTTCTTGGTCGTTGCTGGATGGTGAACATGCAAGGGTGCTCAAAGCCAGCGCCATGCTCAGCGCCAGCGGCAGTTTGGAATTCATAAGGCGTATCCTCTGTGGGCTGTAAGGCAAAAGGCAATTTTATCACTTTACGGGGGCTGCGTGCTCGCGGGCGGGTCAACGGAAGCGGCGGTAAACCCCAGCCTGGCTCCGGTTCCGTCACCCGGATTACAGTTTTGCCGGGAATTTGCTTATACTATAAGTACATGCGGGGCGTTGATAACGGAATTTATCGGCGGTCCCTGCATGGGAGTTGCGCATCGCACGTGAAGGAACACACCGCGCTGCGCAATATACAATCCGTCAAAACCAGTCGAGGGTGAAGGACCATGCTCAACTATACTTGTCAACTTGCGCGTTCCGCGCAGTTTATTCGCGGTTTCACGCTAATCGAACTGATGATCGTCATTTCAGTGGTTGCCATACTGGTGGTGTTGGCAGTTCCTGCCTACCAGGAGTACAGCATACGTGCCAAGATCACGGAATGCGTGGTCGGCGCGGCGCCGGCAAAACTGGCGGTTTCAGAATACCGGATGACCACGGGCGCGTGGCCTCCCAATATGGATATCGCTGCCTTGAGCAACAATAACGTCAGCCGTTATTGCAGTGGTTTCAGTAATTATGATCCGCTTGTGGGGTCGTTTCAGATCGACGTCAACGAGACGGCGATCGATTCCGGTCTGGCACAGATACAACCGCAGTTGACGCCCGCGCAGACCAGCAATTCCACCATCGCCTGGTTCTGCAGCCGGGGCGGTACGGCGCCGGCGCAACTCAGGTATCTGCCGTCAACCTGCCGCGGGACCTGAAGACCAACGGATGTTGTTCGCGCGCTGGATCGCCGGGGCGGAGTTCACAGATCGAGGAGGTTCCTGATGTCTGCAACGACGGCATCCGGTTTGCTGGTGTCCTTGATCAGCAGGCGAATGCGGCCTTCTGCGTCGAAGGCGAAAACGATGGGGGTGTGCATGACGTTATACCCGTCGTTACCGTCACCTGCTTCCATCGAGGCGTATACGCCGTAGGTTTTTCTCAAATCGGCGAGCGCCTGGTCGGAGCCGGTGAGGCCGATCAGCCACGGCCCGAAAGCGGCAGTGTAGCGTTGCATGACCGTCGGCGTGTCGCGCTCAGGGTCGACCGTGACAAAGGCGACACTGATCCTGTCGGCATCGGATCCTAGCTTTTGCATGGCGACCTTCAGTTGCGCCAGTGTCGTCGGGCACACGTCGGGGCAATGCGTGAAACCGAAAAAGAGCAGCAGTGGCTTGCCCCTGAAGGCTTTTGCCGTAATGGTCTTGCCGTCGCTGCCGGTCAGACTGAAGGCCAGGTCCGGTAGCATGCCGGTCACGTCGCTGCCATGCCACTGTGGTTCCTGCTGGCAGGCACCTATCAGAAGCAAAAGCAGCAGGAGCAATGTAGTTTTCAATCTGCGCATGTTCAAATGCCGCAAAGGTCGGGGCAAGTACAATAAACCAGGGGAGGGGCAGTGTGAAGGGCCGGTCGGCTTTTTGCACGGCGCGGAGGCGAAAACAGGTGTTGCGCAGCAGACATGAATATTCGATGAAATTAATACACAAGCTGAACAAAATGGGCCAAAAGCGCAAAATCTCTGATAAACTGGTCTGCCCAGCTTCTATTATTGGAAATGCACATGTTTGAAAAACACAGAAACGTCAAACAAGAACCATTGGGTCCGGCAGCGGCGGAACCACACACTGGCGCGGCAGCTCCCACGAACCAGTCGGCGAGCGGCAGGATCGCATTCATAGGCCCTGGCATTCATATCAACGGCGATATTTCCGGTGAAGAGAACCTGGTTGTCGAAGGTAAGGTCGACGGGAAAATCCGTCTCGAGAACCACCAGGTGGAAATCGGCCGCGGTGGTCGCGTCAACGCCAATGTCAGCGCCAAGGTCATCAAGATCGCCGGCGAGGTGCGGGGGGACCTGAAAGGCAAGGAAAAAGTTGTCATTTCCAGCACCGGAAACGTGCAGGGCAATATCGTGGCGCCTCGTATGACGCTCGAGGACGGCGCGATCTTCAAGGGCAGCATTGACATGGACCCGGGTGAGGGTTCCAAGCCCGCCGTGGCGAAGCCGGGCAAAAACACGGCTGAGAAAAGCACGGACAAGCCCGTCGACCAGAACCGCATGGCGGCCCCCGAGAAAAGCAAGGAGAGCGGCACCTATTCGCTGAACGGGAGCTGATTCGGCCAGGCTGTCCCAAGTGCCGGGCGAACCGTTGAATATACCGGGGCACAGGGTTCCTGCATCCGCACCGGGCAACGATCCGTTGCGCGGTGCCCAGGCCGTGCCGTGCACGCAGCAGTCGCTGCTGTTTCCTGAATTGATCAAGCGGATCGATCCCGGGCGGCGGCTGACCGTCTTCGAGATCGGTTCGGCACTGCCCGAGACGGTCGAGTACTTCTCTCAATTCAGATGCCGTTTGCATTTTGCTTCCATGTTCGCCGATCCGCTCCTCGAGCGGCAGCCCGGAGACCTCGGTGACGAGGAACTCGTGGCGGCGCTGTCGGACGCGCTCGGAATCCCGGCGTCAACCCGCTTCGACCTTTGCCTGTTCTGGGACTTTCCAAACTACCTCGAAGACAGGGTGCTGCGGGCGTTCGACAAGGCCCTCAGGCCTTTTGTCCGGCGCGGCGCGCGGGGGCATGCGTTTGCGCTGAGGACACTCGACACCGGCCTGTTGAACCAGCGGTACGGCGTGGATCAATCACACATGCTCCGAATTCGTCCGCGGCACGGCCCGCCCATGCGCTGTTATCCCAAAACGCAGGCCACGCTGGTCAACCTGATGCCCGGGTTCGATGTAAACCAGGGTATGTTGCTGCCTGACGGCAGGCTCGAGGTGATCATGACCGCCAGCGGCGACGAGGCTTAGACGGTTCTGACGGGGGTACATCCGGCAGCGAAACGGGGCGCCGCCGGATGCGGTTGCCGGGTTCGTCTATTTGGGTGCGCGTTTGAACTTGTCCCAAAATGTCTTTTTCACGATGTCCGTGAATTCGCCGGCGTCGAGAAAAGTGCCGTGGCCGTTCGGACAGGATTCATAGATGATATGCGGCTGTTCGGCGTCGAATTCCTGTTTCATCTTGTCCCCGCACTCCGGGCAATTGTAGTCGCGCAGGGTGTTGTATTTCTTGCCGACACCCGTATTGCCGCTGTCAATGATGTAATCGGCCATCCAGATGTCGTCACGTAAATCGCGCAACTCCTTGGGCTGAAACCACAAGCCACCACACGAGGTGCAGCGGTCCACTTCGATCCTGTTGTAGGAGACCAATTCCATTTCACCCTCGCATTTGGGACATTTCATAAATAGCGCACCTCTATATTGTTTGCTGAACAAAAGCGCATTGTAGGCGTAAAAGTCAAAGCTGGTCAAAAAAAACAACACGACCGCGGGGCCGCCGCCCACGGCTCTGCCGTTGCAGGGAATTCCGGCGGGAGTATTGCAGGAATCAGTACCTGCAAGCCCTTGCCCGGTATGAAGATTCGCGCGCGAATGGGCAATCGGGCCGCAGGCGCGACACGAACAGGGGCTGACGTGACATAATATGCAGATTGGAAGGTCAGCAGACCCGGGCAGGAGAAACGCTATGAAACACATCAAGACAGGTATCGTGCTGGCGGTGATCGTACTCGTATTGAGCGCATGTGCATCAGCGCCGGGAAGCAAGGGCTGGTACCAGGATTGGAAAAAATGTGCCGCGGTCGGCGTTGCAGCGGGCCTGGCCGCCGGGGCCACGGATGACAAGGATGCCGCCCTGGCCGGGGCTGCCGGTGGGGCCGTTATCGGCGGCGTGATCTGCGCCATGGGCGATACTGACGGCGATGGCGTCAAAAATTACAAGGACAAGTGTCCGGGTACGCCGGCCGGCGGTGTCGTCGACGCGCATGGCTGCGAAATCGACAGCGATGGCGACGGCGTGGTGGATCGGCTCGATGATTGCGCCTCGACGCCTCGCGGTGTCCAGGTCGACGCACACGGTTGTGAGCCCGATGCCGATGGGGACGGGGTCCCTGACCGGCTCGACCGCTGCCAGGGCACGGTCGCCGGTGCCGCCGTCGACAAGCACGGCTGCGAACCCGACACGGACGGCGACGGTGTCGTCGACCGTTTGGATAAGTGCCCCGGCACCGCGCAGGCAATACCGGTCGACAACGCCGGTTGCGAGTTACCGAGCGCCTACGAGTTGAAGGGTGTCAATTTTGCCTTTGACTCCGCTGCCCTGACACCGGAATCCAGCGCCATGCTGGATGACGCCGTCAAGATTCTTCAGCGTCATCCCGAACTGAGTGTGGAGGTCGCCGGACATACCGACAATATCGGCAGCGCCGCCTATAACCAGCGTCTTTCCGAACGCAGGGCAAGGAGCGTTGCCGATTACCTGATTGCACACGGCGTCGACGGTGCGAATATTACCGTCAAGGGATACGGCGAATCCGACCCGGTGGCCGACAATGGCACCGCGGAGGGCCGCGCGGCCAACCGCCGTGTCGAATTACGGCACTGAATAGGGTCGTGGCGGGGGGCAGCCCCGCACCACCGGATTGCAGCCCGGCAGCGCCGCTGCCGGGCCGCGATGCGGCAATTCATTTCAGCCGCGACAACAGCCGCGGGTACCAAGCTGCCTGAGCCAGGCCGCGTGTCGCCATGAAAACAAGTACCGCGGCCCAAAGGCCCGGCAGACCGTAGGTTGAAGTCAGCGGCTGCAAAATGAGAAGGTAGACCGCAAACGCGACCGCCATCGTGCCGAGCATCGCGGCGGCTGCCGTGGCGCCGATATAAACACCGTCGAACTGGTAGCAGGCGACAGCCACCAAGGGCAGGGCGATGAGGACCGGCATGATCGTCGCGACCGCGTCACGCACCGCGGCGATATCTGTCAGCACGGCCGTAATGGCCGGACCGGCGAGCCAGAACATGACGGCATACAACAAGCTGGCGAGGATGGCCCATATGCCGGTCATCCGTACCCAGCGGCGGAATCCCGGGACATCCTTGTTGCCCCACGCGGAGCCGGCCAGGGCTTCTGCCGCATGGGCGAAGCCGTCCAGCCCGAGGGAGATCAGCAGAAGGTACTGCAGGACGACATGGCTGGCCGCCATTTGCGCCTCCCCGAGTTGCCCGGCCACGCGCATGATCAGCGAGAAGGCGAGCATCAGCAGGATGGTGCGCGCGAAGATGAAGCCGTTGATGGCGATCAGCCGTCTGAAGCCCGAGAACAGCCAAAGTCGGGCGTCCCTCAGGCCGTCCAGCAGGGGCGCCAGCGAAAAAATCCTCAACAGGAGCCAGAAGCCGACCGCCGCGGCCAGCCATTGTGCAATCAGCGTCCCCATCGCAACGCCCTGCACACCCATGCCGAGCACGACAACGAAGAGTATGCTCAGGACCGCGTTGGTGACATTCAACACCAATTGCTGGATCAGGACAGCTCGGGCCCTGGCCAGCCCGAAGAGTACGCCCGCGACCGTGAAATTGAGCAGCGAGGCCGGTGTCGACCATATGCGTACGGCGTAGTAGTCGGTGGTGAGCGCGATCACGGACGCCGGTGGTTCGAGGGCGTAGAGCGCGACTTTCAGGATCGGACCCTCGAGGGCGAGCAGCGCCAGTCCCAACGCCAGCGCCAGCGCCATGCTGCGCCACACGAGCGCGATCATTTGCGCGGGGTCGCTTTGTCCCCGCGCCTGCGCGATGACACCGGTCGTACCCATGCGCAGGAAGCCGAACGCCCACAGAATGAAGTTGAAAATTACGCTGCCCAGGCCAATAGCCGCCAGATAGGTTGCGCCGGGAAGGTGGCCAATGGCCCACGTATCCACCAGACCGACCAATGGTGCCGAAGAATTCGCCAGGATGGCCGGAATCGCGATCGCGGCGATCGTGCGGTGAGGGCTCTGCGCGGATTGTGTCAGGTTATGGGTTTGCATGGCTTGGGCCGCTCGCGGAGGCGATATGATACCGGTGTCGAATGTCTTCGGGTAAACTTTTTGAAATTTATGCCGGGGGCTTCCGGTCTGAAACAGCGACTGGATTTCTCAACAAAGGATATCGTCATTATGCTGATAAAACGCACGGTGGATGTGCCCGAGTCCCGGGTAACCCCTGAGTCTGTCTATCTGAAACGCCGGGATTTTATGAAAATGACGGCGCTCGCGGGCGCGGTGGCGTTAACCAGTGGCCGCGTACTGGCGGGCGGGAAGGTTCTGGTGGCGGAATCCGCCGAAGCCGGGACCAGGAAGCTGGAGGGCGTGGTTGCGGGGCCGTTCAGCACCGACCAGGCGCCCAACAGCTGGACGGATATCACCACCTACAACAACTATTATGAGTTCGGGACGGCCAAGGACGACCCGGTGCGCAACGCCGTCGATTTCAAACCGCAGCCATGGACCGTCACGGTGGGCGGCGAATGCGCCAAGCCGGGGACCTATCATTACGAAGACCTGGTCTCCCCGTACAAACTGGAGGAGAGAATCTACCGTCTGCGCTGTGTCGAAGCCTGGTCGATGGTGATACCGTGGGTCGGAATCCCCCTGGCCAGTCTGCTGAAGCGGTTCGAACCGGCGGCTAATGCCAGGTTCGTTCAGTTCAAGACACTTTACGACCCATCGCGTATGCCGGGCCAACGAAGGCGAATCCTGGATTGGCCGTACCGTGAGGGGCTGACGATCGCCGAAGCCATGCATCCGCTGACGATGATGGCCGTGGGTGTGTACGGGCGCGTGCTGCCAAACCAGAACGGCGCACCGATGCGCCTGGTCGTACCGTGGAAATACGGGTTCAAGAGCATCAAGGCCATCACGGAAATCAATTTCGTCGAACGACGCCCGCGTACGAGCTGGTCCATGGCCGCACCCAGCGAATACGGCTTTTATGCCAACGTCAACCCGAAGGTGGATCACCCGCGCTGGAGCCAGGCCCGCGAACGCGTTATCGGCGCGAATATTTTTGCTCCCAAAAAACCGACGCTGATGTTCAACGGCTATGCGGACCAGGTAGCGTCGCTTTACAGCGGTCTCGACCTGCGAAAAAACTATTAGCCGCCGCACCGCTCAGCACGCTGCATGAAGCCGGGTTCGAAGTCCTTTTACCGTTTGACGAAGCCATTGTTGTTCCTTGCGGGTCTGGCGCCGCTGGGGTACATCGCGTTGTGCGCCTTCAACATCGCCGGCCTGACGTTGGGGGCGAACCCGATCGAGGAATTGCTGCACCAACTCGGTCTCTGGGGTTTGAAGTTCCTGTTGCTGACACTCGCGGTTACACCGGTGCGGCGCTGGACCGGCTGGCGTTGGCTGGTGCGTTACCGGCGCATGCTCGGTCTGTTTGCCTTTTTCTATGTCCTGCTGCACTTTCTGACCTACGCCGTACTCGATCAGGGGCTCGATGCAGCAGCCATTTTGGAGGACATTGCAAAAAGACCCTATATCACGTTGGGCATGACGGGTCTGCTGCTGCTGGTGCCGCTGGCGGCTACTTCGACCCGGGGGATGATGCGCAGGCTGGGAGGCCGCTGGCAGAAGTTACACCGGCTCGTCTACGCCATCGCGGTGCTCGGCGTCTGGCACTTCTACTGGCAGGTCAAGCTCGATACCTTGCAACCGCTTGTGTACGCGGCGATCCTGGCCGTCTTGCTGTCAACGCGGATGTATTACCGTCGCAGGGGACGCTGATCTACCCACGGGTCGACGTCCAGCTCGCCGACCACCGCACCGCTGTTCCTGTCCATGACCACGGTGAACTCCAGCCCGTG
>Ga0210122_1000040_pt1 | contig 31713 bp, 31 predicted proteins | sample Muzzi_CordB_D2_FD_185530 | JGI IMG/M metagenome (GOLD analysis project Ga0210122, IMG submission 185530) | Wetland microbial communities from San Francisco Bay, California, USA, that impact long-term carbon sequestration - Muzzi_CordB_D2 (SPAdes) | ecosystem: Environmental > Aquatic > Marine >... | reverse complement strand
TGCCCACGCAAAGAAAAGTCACTCGCCGACAGGCGAAACCAGGCGTGAATATGTGAAACTATTCTGAGAAACGCGTCACCGCGACAATAGGCGTGCGGTGGCCTGCCTCAGAGGTGGTTGAGCCGCTGCCACAACCGCATCGTCGCGTTGGCGCGGTTCAGCGTGTAAATGTGCAGACCCGGCGCCCCGCCGAGCAGCAACCGCTCGCAAAGCTTCGTCACCACGTCCAGGCCGAATTCACGAATGGACGCACCGTCGTCGCCGAATGACTCCAGGCGCTTGCGTATCCAGCGCGGTATTTCCGCACCGCATTGGGCCGAAAACCGTGCCAGGCTCTTGTAATTGGTGATCGGCATGATGCCGGGCGTGATCGGGATATCGATACCGTGCCGGGCGCAGTCGTCCAGGAACTGGAAATAGCAATCGGTGTTGTAAAAATACTGCGTGGTCGCGCCATCGGCGCCGGCATCCACCTTTTCCTTGAAATAGCGGAACTCCGTCTCCGGCGAAGCGGATTCGGGGTGAAATTCCGGATAACAGGCGACCTCGATATGGAAGACCCCGGGGAACGACTGCTGCACGAACCGCACCAGGTCGCTGGCATACTGGAACGGGCCCGGCACGGAGACGCCCTCGGGCCGGTCCCCCCGCAGCACCACGATGCGCTTGACACCTGCGTCCCGGTACGACTGCAGCAAATCGACCAACAGGTCACGGTCCCTGGCCATGCAGGAAATATGCGGGGCCACCGGCACCCCGGAGCGCTCCAGCAAATCCCTGACCGTTTGCAGTGTTGCGTCCAGCGATGACCCGCCGGCGCCAAAGGTGACCGACAGGTAGCGCGGGTTCAGACGCGAAAGCTTCTGCCAGGTCGATTCGAGCACGAGTCGCTGCTCGGCGGTGCGCGGCGGGAAAAACTCGAACGAGATGGGGACTTTTTTCTGGCCGTGCATATCTCGATGGCAAACGGCGCTCAGTAGCGGTAATGGTCCGGCTTGTAGGGGCCGTCTGCATCGACGCTGATATAGCGCGCCTGCTCTTCGTTCAGACGCGTCAGCCTGGCGCCGATGCGCCCGAGATGCAAACGCGCCACTTTCTCGTCCAGGTGTTTGGGCAGTACGTAGACATCGTTGCCGTAGTCGTCCCCGTTCCGCCACAACTCGATCTGCGCCAGCACCTGGTTCGTGAACGAGTTCGACATGACGAAGCTCGGGTGGCCAGTGGCGCAGCCGAGATTGACGAGCCGCCCCTCGGCCAGCAGGATGATGCGCTTGCCGTCGGGAAAGATGACATGATCCACTTGCGGCTTGATGTTTTCCCACTCGTACTGCTTGAGGCTTGCGACATCGATTTCATTGTCGAAATGCCCGATATTGCAGACGATCGCCTGGTCTCTCATGGCCAGCATGTTCTCGTGGGTCAGCACGTGGTAGTTACCGGTCGCGGTGACGACGATGTCGGCCTCGGCGACAGCCTCGTCCATGCGTACGACCCGGTATCCTTCCATGGCCGCCTGCAAGGCGCAGATCGGATCGATCTCCGTCACCCAGACGGTTGCACCGAGACCGCGCAGTGACTGGCAGCAACCTTTGCCCACGTCACCATAGCCGGCCACGATCGCGGTCTTGCCGGCGATCATGACGTCGGTGGCGCGCTTGATGCCGTCCACCAGCGATTCGCGGCAACCGTACAGGTTGTCGAACTTGGACTTGGTCACGGAATCGTTCACATTGATGGCCGGGAACGGCAGCGTGCCTTCGCGGGCCATCTGGTAAAGACGCTTGACCCCGGTCGTGGTCTCCTCGGTGACGCCGCGGATACGGGCGAGGGCCTCGCCGTACCAGCCCGGACGGGATTGCAGACGCTTTCTGATGGCGCCAAACAACGCGACCTGCTCCTCGCTGGCCGGATTGTCGAGCACCGACGGGTCCTGCTCCGCGCAGGCGCCCTGGTACAGCAACAGGGTCGCGTCGCCACCGTCGTCCAGGATCATGTTGGCGAAATCGCCGCTGCCCCCGCCATCGCCCCAGTTGAATATCTGGTGCGTGAATTCCCAGTACTCATCGAGACTTTCGCCCTTGTAGGCGAACACCGGCGTTCCGCCGGCCGCGATCGCGGCCGCTGCGTGGTCCTGGGTCGAATAGATATTGCAGGATGCCCAGCGCACCTCGGCGCCCAGCGCCTCGAGTGTCTCGATCAGTACCGCCGTCTGGATCGTCATGTGCAGGCTGCCGGCGATACGGGCGCCCTTCAGCGGCTGCTGGCCGCGGTATTCTTCACGCACGGCCATCAGACCCGGCATCTCGGTCTCGGCAATGGCGATTTCCCTGCGGCCAAAGTCGGCCAGCTCGATATCCTTGACGTAGTGGTTCCGCTCCACGGCGGATTCAATTGCAGCATTCACTGGTAATACTCCTGGCGCTCAAAGGCCGGCTGCAGCACGCAGCTCGACCGCTTTATCCGTTTCTTCCCAACTGACATTGAGGTCTTCCCTGCCGAGGTGGCCGTATGCGGCCAGCGGCAGGTAGATCGGCTTGATCAGGTCGAGCCGGGTAATGATGCCGTAAGGGGTCAGATCGAAATGCTCCCTTACCAGCGTTTCGATGCGCTCCACCGGGATCTTCTCGGTGCCGAAGGTCTCCACACTGATGGAGGTCGGCTCGGCCACACCGATGGCGTAGGAAACCTGGATTTCGACACGGTCCGCGAGCCCGGCCCTGACGAGGTTCTTGGCCACGTAACGCGCGGCGTAGGCGGCGGAACGGTCCACCTTGGACGGGTCCTTGCCGGAGAATGCGCCGCCGCCGTGACGGGCCATGCCGCCGTAGGTGTCGACGATGATCTTGCGGCCGGTCAGCCCGGCGTCGCCGACCGGACCGCCGATTTCAAAACGGCCGGTCGGGTTGATGTGGTACTGGGTATTCGCGTCCAGCCAATTGGCGGGCAGTACCGGCTTGATGATTTCCTCCATCACCAGTTCGCGGATGTCCGCGTATTGCGAGTCCGCCCGGTGCTGGGTCGAAAGCACGACCGATTCGATACCCACCGGCAGACCGTTCTCGTAGCGGAACGTCACCTGGCTCTTGGCGTCCGGGCGCAAATGACGCTGCCCGCCGCTGGAGGTGCGGCGGACTTCGGCCTGCTTCTTGACCAGTTCGTGGGCGTAATGTATCGGCGCCGGCATCAGCACGTCGGTCTCGCTGGTCGCGTAACCGAACATCAGACCCTGGTCGCCGGCGCCCTGCTGCTCCGGCTCGGCGCGGCTGACGCCCTGGTTGATGTCGCTGGACTGCTTGCCGATGATATTGATCACACCGCAGGTATGGCCGTCAAAACCGACGTCCGAAGAATCGTAGCCGATATCGACGATGACCTTGCGGATGATCTGCTCCAGGTCGACCCAGGCATCGGTGGTAATCTCGCCGCCGACGATGGCCACACCGGTCTTGATGAACGTCTCGCAGGCGACGTGCGACGGGTTTTGCGTGCCCGACTTGATATCTTCCGAGATGATGGCATCGAGAACCGCATCCGAGATCTGGTCGGCGACCTTGTCCGGATGGCCTTCGGAAACGGATTCCGACGTAAACAGGTAGCTACTCATATCTGCATAAACTCCAAGAAAATATATCTCTTTATTCGGATTAAGAGATATATTCTACGCGAAGCGGATTCGGATTGCATCCGCCTGCCGCGACAAAATGCACCGGCGCGCGTCTTGCCTCAATTGTGAACATTGCGCGGTTCGGTGCATAATACGCCCTTACTTCTTCTCCTCTGTCGAAACGTAACCACCCGGAGATAAATCAAGATGACAGAATTGCTTGTCATGAACGATTCGATGATGGTGTCGGGCATCATTCTGGCCTTGACTTTCGTCGGCATCTTTACCGAATCGCTGCACGGTTTCCATCGCGCCAAGTTTGCCATGATGGGCGCCATCCTGATGATCATCGCCGGGCAGTACTACGGTTTTTATGATTCCGAGCGCGCCATCGAGGCGATCGACTGGAATGTCGTGTTTCTACTGGGCTGCATGATGGCAATCGTATCGATCATGATCCCGACCGGCGGTTTTGAGGCGCTGGCGGTGTACATGGCCAGGAAGAGCAAGGGCCGGCAGTTCATGTTGCTGGTGCTGCTCGGCACGTCCGTCACGGTACTGTCGCTGCTGCTGGACAACGTTACGACCGTGGTTATCTTCGGCCCGCTGATTATCCTGATTTCGCGGTCGATGAAGGTCTCACCGATCCCGTTTCTGCTGGCGGCGGCCCTGCTCTCCGACACCGGCGGTGTGGCCACGCTGGTCGGCGACCCGCCCAACCTGATGATCGGTTCGGCCAAGGGCATCGATTTCAACACGTTCCTGGATCACATGTTCGAAATGACCTTTGCGGCGTGGATCGCCGTGCTCGTCATGCTGCGCATCCTCTTCCGCAAGCAGTTGAAGGAAAAGCCCGATCACGAGTTCTCCGAAGAAGTCGAATTCACCGACCGCAAACTCTGGAACCAGTCCTTGCTCGTGCTCGGCATCATGGTGGTCCTGTTCACGGTCCACCACCTGATCGGCTGGGAACCCTGGATGGTTTCAGCCGCCGGCTTGACGCTGCTGCTGTTCATCGCCAGGAGGGTCGAGATGGATCACGCCATGGAGGACGTCGAGATCCCGCTGCTGATCTTTTTCATCTCGCTCTTTATCGTCGTCGGCGGGGTCGAACACAGTCACTTCTTGCGTTACCTGGGACAGTTCATCATCCCGTTCGTCGAGAAGGACCTGCTCACCGCGACGATCGTTCTGCTTTGGGTGGCGGCCTTCCTGTCCGCGATGATCGACAACATCCCCTTCACCGCGGCGATGATACCGATCCTGCTGGGTATGGAGGCGCAAGGGATCAATGTCACGCCGTTGTGGTGGGCGCTGGCCGCGGGCGTCGGCATGGGCGGCAACGGCACGCATATCGGTTCCACGGCCAACGTTTACATCGTCACGATCTCCGAGCGCCTGGCCAAGAAGGAAAATGACCCGTCACTGCAAATCACACCCTGGATCTGGTTCCGCTACGGCACACCCGCCATGCTGGCCACGCTGGTGATGTGCAGTCTTCTGTTCTACTTCTTCTTCCACTGGTACAACGACGTGGATACCATCAGCACCGTCGCGCGGCACATACCAGCAAGCTGAGCAGAAGCCACGACAGCCCCGTCAGACGCCCTGTCCGTAGCTTCGTGCTGCGCCAGGGCCGCTTGACGAGCGCGCAGAAACGCGCGCTGAACGAGCTATTACCCCGCTATGGCGTTCCGCCGGGCGCGGGACCCATCGATACGGAAACACTGTTTGGGCGCAAATCGGACGTGATCCTCGAAATCGGGTTCGGCAACGGCGAATCGCTGTGGCAGATGGCCCTGAGCGAACCGGAGCATGATTTCATCGGCGTCGAGGTACACCCGCCGGGTGTCGGACACCTGCTGCTGGCGCTGCAGGCCCATGCTATCGGGAATGTCCGCGTCGCCGCCACCGACGCGGTCGCATTCCTGGAGCAGCGCTTTGCATGCGGCGCTCTCGCCGGCGTCCGCATCTACTTTCCCGACCCGTGGCCCAAGAAGCGGCATCACAAGCGGCGCATCATCCAGCCTGATTTCGTCAACCTGCTGGCACGCCGTATCAGGCCGGGAGGAATCCTGCACCTGGCAACGGACTGGCAGCCCTACGCAGACCACATGCTGGAAGTACTGGCCGCTAACCGGGGCTTTACCAACCTCTCGCAGCAGGGGGATTATTGCGGGCGGCCTCATTGGCGGCCGAAGACGAAGTACGAGACGCGCGCCGCGCGGCTGGGGCACGAGGTACGGGACCTGCTGTTCGAGCGCACCGCATCGGCCGAATGAGCCTGGATGACAGGATGAAACAGCTGGCACGGTTCAGGTTTGGTTCTCCAGCACTTCGGTCAACGCGGATATCTGGTGACGCACGCCGATGGCGTCCTCGACGTCGAGCTGGAAGCATATGCCGGTGCCCGGAGCTTCGTCGAACTCACCCACCTCGGCTACCTTTTCCATGATTTGCCGGCTCAGATGTTCCTCCACCAGCATCAATATCACGTCGACCTGCGCGTTGATGCTCAAACCCAGAAAGGTCTTGGGCGGCATGACACCCTCTCCGCGGGCCTGGTTCAGCACCGTCGCGCCCGTCGCACCGGCTTCCCTGGCGGCGCCCAGGACATCCTGGGTCTTGGTGTCCTCGACCATGACGATGATCAATTTGAAATGCATGCGTGATCCTCCTCTCGGAACCCGTTAACGGGCCCTATCTCATTTTAGGTGTTGTCCCGCCCGTTGTCGCTACGCGCGCGCCAGGCGCTCAACTGGGCGTAGGCCATGACGCTGACGATGGGAAAGAGACTGGCGAATGCGATCAGGCCGAAGCCGTCCAGCAGCGGGCTCCGGCCGGGTATGGTCTCGGACAGGCCCAGGCCCAGTGCCGCGATCAGCGGCACGGTAACCGTCGACGTCGTCACGCCGCCGGAATCGAAAGCCAGCGGCACGATATTCCTGGGCGCGAACAGTGCCTGCACGATCACCAGCAGGTAGCCGATGATGATGAACCAGTGCAGCGGAGTTCCGGTGACGATCCGCAGCGTCCCCAGCGCGACGCCCGCGGCCACGCCGATGGCCACCGCGACACGCAGTCCGTTGACATGCACGATGCCGCCCGACACCTGGTTGGCCTTGATGGCCACGGCGATCAGGGACGGCTCCGCGATCGTGGTCGCGAAGCCCACGGCGGCCGCAAAAGCATAGACCCAGTGGTAGTCACGCCAGTCGGCCTGTGCCGACGGCAACACGGCGCCGCCGTGAACGAATCCCGGCGCCGTCAATTGCTGCGCCATCAGCTTGCCGATCGGAAACAGGGCGACATCCAGCCCCTTGAGAAACAGGGCCAGCCCGATAATCGTCATCACCAGACCGACCATGACCTGTGCCGGTTTCTTGACTCGCTCGCGCAAAACCAACACCTGGAAACCGAACAGGATCACGATGATCGGCAGCACATCGCGCAGCAAGGCGATCAGTGTCGAGCCGAACCCGCTGACCGCGTCCATCAGACGATCATCCCATAGGCCATGACGAAAATCATCGGCGTCAGGGACGCCAGCGCGATCAGGCCAAAACCGTCCAGCATCGGGTCACGGCCGCGGATACTGCTGGCCAGGCCAACGCCCAGGGCCGCGACCAGCGGCACCGTCACCGTCGATGTGGTCACGCCGCCGGAATCGTAGGCGATACCGACGATCTCCGGTGGAGCGAAGTACGTCATGACCATCACGCCGACATAGCCAGCGATAATCAGGTAGTGCAGCGGCCAGCCCTTCAGAATCCTGAGCACACCGATCACGAGCGCGACCCCCACCGCCAGTGCCACGCTCAGACGCAAACCCAGCGCGTACTTCTGCATGGCCGCCTCGGTGGTCCCGATCACGCCGCCGGCCGCTGCGATGGCCGCCGCTTCGTTACAGATCGCGATCAACGCGGGTTCGGCCACCGTGGTACCGAAACCCAGTGTAAATGCGAACAGAAACAGCCACGAAAGACGTCCCGCGCGGACAAAATTGAAGGCCATATCCTCACCCAGCGGAAACAGCGCCAACTTCAGCCCATTGACGAAGAACGCGAGACCCAACAGCACCATCAGTGCACCGCCGAGCAGTTTCGCCGGCCCCGGCAGGGGTTGTTGCAGCACCACGAACTGGAAGAACACCACGACGACAACGATGGGCATCAGGTCCATAAAACTGTCGCGCAGGGAATGCCACGACTGCCTCAGGACTGCAAACATTGTTGACTCTCCATGCTATGGGCCCAATATAGTCAGAATCGTAGCCAATCGAGGGCCTCCCAGGCCGTATTACACCCATGCCATATTACATCAGTCCGCCGCCGCAAAATCCTCTTATGCGGGTATTGGCCGCCATATTCGTCGCACTCGCCCTGACGGGTGCTTTCATGATCGGCATGGCGGCGCTGGTGGTCGTTGCCGGCCTGGCCCTGGTCGCCGGCCTGGTGCTCTGGGCCCGCATCGCCTGGATCAGGCGCGGTTTGAGGAAACAGGGCATGGACCCGCTGACGGGTCAGCGCTCCGATGAAGCCACGTCGACGGGCGAGGTTATCGAGGCGGAATACACCGTCATTTCAAAACGCAAGGACTGATCAGGCACATCCGCATTGAAAAAACGGCGCTGTGCACTAGACTAAGTGAGAAGGGTTTGTTTCAGGCTTGTCTTATGATCACAATTTCCAAGATACTGGATCAAAAGGGGGGGATGGTTCTCTCGGTCGATGTCAACGACACGGTCTTTGATGCCATCAGCCTGATGGCCGAGGTCAATATCGGTGCCGTGCTGGTACAACACGACAACGCCATCTCGGGCATTTTTACCGAACGCGACTATCTGCAGAAGATAGCGCTGAAATCGCTTTCGTCCAGGCAAACGCGCATCGGCGACGTCATGACCTCACCGGTAATCACCGCCGATCCGTCCGATTCCGTGCAGCAGTGCATGGAAACCATGACCACCTGTCACTGTCGCCACCTGCCAGTGGTCAAGGACAACGAACTGCTCGGGATCGTATCGATCGGTGATCTCGTCAAGCGCCTGCTTGAAGAAAAGGAAACCGAGATCAAGCAGCTCAACGAGTACATCACCGGAACTTATTAGGCGGCCGCGGCGCAGGTGCGTCTTCGTCGCGCGATCCGTCCGCGCGCCCCTCGGCCCTGCTTTTCTGTTTCAGTCTCTGCTCGAGCGTCGCCACGACCGTATCCATCGAGCGGGTACTGGGCCCCTCCCCCGCGGCTTCCTCCTCGTGCTGCCCGAACAGGTCGATCCAGCGCTCCGACCGCAAGCCCAGTTGGATCACCCATTTGAATTCCTGCTGCGGGTCGTCACCGCCCCTGAGAAAACCGATGAAACCGGCGACCAGCGCCGTCGGCACCAATACGACGTCGCGCAGCCCGTCCACCATCAGCTTGAGTTGAAACACGACCACACGCCGAACCAGTTCGGCGCGTGTCGACACGTTGCGCTCTTCCATAACCCCGCCTCATACTATGCTTTACCCCCGCTATTATGCAGTAGACCGATCCAAAAGCCATGAAAGCGATCCACGGATTTCCTCCGCTCTCCGATGCTTCCGCCAGCAGACTGATACTCGGCTCCGTCCCGAGCGTGGCGTCGCTCGAAGCCGGGCAATACTATGCATTCCCCCGCAATGCCTTCTGGCGCATCATGGGCGATCTCATCGGTGCCGGGCCTGAGCTGGCCTATCCGCAGCGCGTGGCGAGGCTCAACGCCGCCGGCATCGCCCTGTGGGATGTAATAGCAAGCTGTCGGCGACCCGGCAGCCTCGATTCCGCCATCGAGAGCGAAGGCCTCGAGAGCAATGATTTCCGCGCATTTTTCGCAAGCCACCCGAATATCCGGCAGGTCTATTTCAACGGGCAAAAAGCTTCCAGCCTGTTCAGAAAACGTGTCCTGCCCGGTCTCGGCGACGGGTTGGAATTACACACGCTGCCGTCAACCAGCCCGGCCAACGCCGGTATGAGTTACACCGCCAAGCTCGAAGCCTGGTCGGTCGTCAAGACATGAGGTTCCGGCCTTTCAGTCGCGACGATGATCCAGCCAGAATTCGAGCCCCTGGGTATTGAGCACGACATCGGTCCGCAGCAGCTCGGCGCAGCGCTCGTCGGGCAGGCTGACACCGTGTTCGCGCAGCTCCTGCATCAGCCACTCGTGGATGCCCGTTTCGATCCTCTGTGTACGGTCGGGTGCATGCCCCCAGGCCTCCGCGATGGACACCAGTTTGTCTACACCCGCGAGCATCTGCGCGTACAGCCTGTCGAGGTCCGTGACCCTCCCGTAGTGGGTCAGGTACATGCAATCCGGTTTCACGTCGAAAAGTTTTTTCAGCGAGGCCCGTAATGCGTCCGGATCGAACTGCACGGGCGTGGTCGTGGGGAACACGAATGCGCCTCGATCGGTGTCGAACTCGCGGTAGGACAAGCCAAAGGTATCGCCGCTGAACCAGCCGTTGGTCAAACTGTCGTGGACACAGAAATGGTGGCGCGCATGGCCGGGAGTGTCGACGAAGCGCAGCGTCCGATTGCCGAGCCGGGTCTCGGCCCCGTCCTGCATGGTCCGGACCCGGTCGGCCGGGACAGGCACCAGGGCACCGTAAATCCGGTCGAACAACTCGTCACCGTAGACACCCCGCGCGCTGGCTTCCAGCTTGGCCGGGTCGATCATGTGACGCGCGCCGTAGGGGTGAACCAGAAATTCCGCGTTCGGCAGCCGCTGCATCAGGTTGCCGGCGCCGCCGGCATGGTCGAGGTGCACGTGGGTCACGATGACGTAGCGCACGTCTTCGGGCTGCCAGCCGCGGTTCTGCAGCACCTGCATCAGCCGCGGTGTGCTCGAGTTGGTGCCCACCTCGACGAAAGCCACCTCGCTCTGCGTCTCCAGCAAGTAGCAAGCGGCCATGTATTCCCGCACAAAACCGGCGTCGATGGCCAGCACACCCCCGGCATATTCATTGACACTGATGCATTCGCTCTGCGACATATTCCCGCTTCCGTATTCACTCCCGGTCGGGCAACATAACACAATGTCACCGCAGCAGGCTAACACCGCAACACGCGTCTATATCCTCGACCTCGACGGCACGCTGATGCCGAGTGCCGACGTCGATAACCGCTGCTACTGGCGGGCTGTCTTCGCCTGTTTCGGACAGCGGGACCGGGTACCGGGTCTGCATACGTTCAGGCACGTGACCGACAGCGGGATTCTGGAAGAATGGTGCCTGGAGCGGCTGGGCCGCGCGCCCCGCGCGGAGGAGACCCGTTTCGTCAAACAGGAATTCCTGCGCCTGATCGAATCCGCCTACCTGGAGGAACCCGCCTGCTTCCAGCCGCTTCCAGGTGTGGAGGACTGGCTGCAAAGCGTGAACGCAAGCCGGCGGGAATACGCGGGGATCGCAACCGGCGGCTGGGGCCACACGGCGCGTCTAAAGCTGGAACTGGCCGGGCTCGAGCGTTTCGGGCTGCCGCTCGCCAGCTCCGACGACGCGGGCGCACGCACGGCGATCATGGAAGTCGCCGCGCGGCGGGTGCTTGGCAGCAAGCCGCCAGGAGACGCCATATATACTTATTTCGGCGACGGCCGCTGGGATTACCTGGCCAGCCGCGAATTGGGCTGGCGCTTCGTCGGCATTGCCAGGGGCGGCGCGGCGCGGCGCCTGCGGGACGCCGGCGCGACCGACGTGCGTGAGGATTTCACGCATCTGCGAAGCGGTCCGCCCGGATGAAAATGGGACGGGCGTCTCGTTATTTCCGATGAATCGAAAGACAGCCGGCGCTTTACCGCTTACAGTTATTCTGGTGGTCTTCGTATTGCGTCCCGTCGCGCGCGGCGGTTGAACGCCGTGTCCGGCGCAATATCACGGACCGTGGAATTTCTTTCGCGCACGTGGGACTAAGCTGTCACCCGAGTAAAATATTTTCCCAACCGGAGAACCCGACATGTATCACCCACGAAACCGCATCACCATTCTCTGTGGCCTGCTGGCCCTGCTCGCCTTCTGCTTTGCCAATCCGGCCGTGGCCGGGGGCGGCGATCCGGCCGTGGCTGCCAAAGCCTGGCCGCTGATCGAGAAGGGCGCCCTTCTGATCGACGTGCGCACGCCGGAGGAGTTCGCCGACGGCCACATCGACGGTGCGATCAACATTCCTTACGAGGAGACCGACGCCCTGGCTGCGGCCATCGGCGCGGACAAGCAACGCCCCGTGGTGGTTTATTGCCGCAGCGGCCATCGCGCCGGACTCGCCAAGACCGAACTCGAAAAAGAGGGTTTCGGCAATATATTTAACGCCAGCGGATACGAGGCGCTTAAAAACAGCAAACCATGAACCTGATCAGCGCAGCCGCCAGGCTTTCAATCCTTCTCGGTCTGCTGACCCCGCTCGCAGCGGCGGCGGACGCGGGGCAGACCGAATCCTGGCAACGCGCGGAAGCCCTGGCGGCTGCACGCTCGGTCGATACCGCCGCCGCGGTCGAAAGGATCTTCCACAGCGCGCCGCTGAACAACGCTGCGGAGGTCCTGCGCCAGTTGCGCGTACTTGAAACACGAGCCGACTGGCCGGTACCGGCCCGCGAAGCCGCGCTTTACCACTTCACACGCCAACTGGCTGACCTGCGCCGCACCGATGTCGCCGCGGCGGTGATGCAGCACCTGCGCGCCTATCAGGGCCGCACGCTGGTGCCTCGGGAAGACCATGCCGAGGCCGTGGAACCCCTGTACAACCTCAGCTCGGCCGCCGCCGGTGTCGAAAACACGTGGCTGCGGCGCGAAGCCGCGGAGGCGGCCGGCCGGTTGCTGCAAACGGAACCGGCGGCACTGGTCGACGCGTTTGTCTCCGGCGGCGCCGGTGCGCAACGAGCGGGCTACCTCGAGGCACTCGGGCAAGCAGACCCGACCGCATTGGAGGCGATTCAGAGCAGCGCGCAAGCACGGCTCGCCGCCGCGCCCGAATTGACGCCACTGCTCGCTGCGGCCGTGGGTATCACGGCCGATGCCGGCGCCCTCAGGCGACTGCTGATCGACGGCCGCGGCGCCGGTCTCGCCGCCGCCCTGGGGCGCGTCACAGCCCGATTGCCGGCCGCGCAGTTGTCAGCGCTGTTGCGGCTGGCCGTGGAGCGGGCGCCGGCGGTCAATGCCGCGCTGGCGATTGCGCAGTGGTGGCCAACGCTGCGTCATGAACAGGCGGCACGGCGGTTGTTGCTTGACCACCTGCAGGACTCCGAACTGGGCGAAGCCGCCGCGCTGGCGCTGGCGCGGGCACCGGATGTCGCGACCATCCGGGCGCTGCAAGCGCTGGCGGCCGGTGATTCGCTGACGGCCAGCCGGGCCCGGCTGGCCCTCGACGTCAGCCGATCGCTGCCGACCGGGGAAGCGCCGCGGTGAGATTCTCATTGCGCTCTATCGGTCTGCTGGCCTTCATCATCGCGCCCCTGGCGCAGGCCCAGGTGTTGTCCGAGTGGGTCGAGAACCGCACGGGCAATGACTTCAACAATATTCCCCTCGGGTACCCGGTGCCGATACCCGTGGACACGCCGCTGCCTTTTGACGGCTTTCGCAGTTACGCGGGTCTGCACCTGCGGCACCAGGACCTGGCGGCCAGCACGCCGTGGGTCCACCCGGAAACTGTCGGCGCCACTCATGCCGGCCGCACGATCTGGGCCTACCGGCTCGGCGATGACGACCGCCTGACGCTCGAAGGCCTGCCGGAACCCGCCATGTTGACCAATGGCGGCATCCATGCGCGCGAGTGGCAGACACCCGAAATCGTGACCGGTATCCTCGAACTGATCGCCACGCACGCCAGCGACCAGCATCTTTACGATTACCTGCGCGACAACGTCAACACGATCGTCATACCGGTGCTGAACATCGACGGCTTCCTGCAGACACAACGCACGCCGACGCTCAACTACCTCGGCATCGACCCGAACGATCCGCTGGGATCACCCCGTGACGGCCGCATGCGGCGCAAGAATATGCGCGGCGCGGACGAGAATCTGTACACCACGGTGGACCTGCTCGCCGGTGTCGACCTGAACCGCAACAACGATCCATTCTGGGCCATCAACCCTGCCCGCTCGTCGCCCAACCCGGCTTCGCTGGTCTATCACGGCAGCGCGCCGCGGTCGGAGAGCGAGACGCGCGCCCTCGATGAAGCCGCGGCGCTGGGGCCGGCCGGGCGTTTGCGCATCTATACCGATGTACATTCCTTCAGCCAGACACATTTCTGGGTGCGCAACGGCAACAGCCGTCTCGCCCGGCAAACCGAGGAGGTGTTGAAGACATTCAGCAACCACCAAGCGGCGTTTCCCGCGCACAAGAACTATACCTTTGCCGGCCGGTTTTCCGTGCCGCTCAACAACGGTATAGGCACCACCGACGAGTATTTCACGAACATCTACCAGGTCCCTTCCTGGACGCTGGAGACCGAGCCCAGAAACGGCGGCACCGACTACGGCGGTCTCGGGATAAACGGACACGACGGCTTTATCCTTCCAGATGCGGAAATCCGCCGCGTGCGTGAACAAATGGCGCAGTCGTTTGCCGCCGTCTACTACCGTCAGGCCGGGCCGCCGGCGCTGGTGTCGGTGCGCGTCATCGACGACGCCACCGGCGCACTGGTGTTCGAGGCCGGCTGGGACGCGGCGGACGATCAGGACCGCACGCTTTTCAGCCAGCAACTGCAAGCGCTCGTAACCGACCGCAGCTACGATCTCTGGCTGGCGTTCAACAAGCCGATGCGCTGGCGGGAAAACGGCGTGGTCACATCCTTTCCCGGCCAGCCGGACAGCACGCTGGATGTCAGCCTGGGTCTGCTGGTCGGCGCCCAGTCACTGACCGTGGAGAAGGGGCAGGTCGATTGGCTGCCGACACCCGGCGGTGCGCCATCGGGCTACATGAACTACAGGGACGACGCCTTCAGGATCACGCTGAAGCTGCCCGGCGATGCGCAAAACACGGGTCTGATCGGTGACTCGACTGAAACCACGTTGACGCTGCGAACGGCGGACATGACCGGTTTGCAAACGGATGCCATGCCGGCCACCGTGGCCGACTGGAAAAACGGCGCCTGGGTCCGCTACGAAGACAGCAGCGGTTTGGGTTCCGATACCGGGGGCATCGACAGCAGCATATCGCTGGAGGTCAGCACCCAGGTGCAGGCGCCCCCGTTTTTGCTGGAACCGGGTATGACCGCGGCATGGTTCGACCCGGACCACGACGGCGAAGGCTTTTTGCTGGAGATGCTCGCCGGCAATGCCGCTGTCATGTACTGGTACACCTACGACGACACGGGGCAGCAGGACTGGTACGTCAGCCGCGGCGACGTCAGGGGCAACCGGGTTGAATTCACGGCGCTGTACCGTGTTTCGGGCGGCGAGTTCGGGCCGGGCTTCGACCCGGAAAAGATCCGGCGGCAAGTGGTCGGTTCCGCCAGCTTTGTCTGGTCAGGCTGTGACAGCGGCAGCATGAACTACCGCATCGGCGCGCAGCACGGACGCATGCGGCTGAAGAGGCTCACCGCACTGATGGGGCTCGATTGCGGCCAGCCGTCGCTGCCACCCGAGCTCCCGCAAGGGCGGCTGAGCGGTTCCTGGTATGACCCGTCCCACGATGGCGAGGGTTACAACGTGGAGGTGCTGAATAACGGTCAGGCGGTCGTGTACTGGTTCAGTTATGATCCCGCGGGCCGGCGCCGCTGGTTCTTCGGACTGGGCGAGATCCGCGGCACCACGCTGGTCTTCGACGACATGCTGACCTCCCGCGGTGCTATCTTCGGCCCCGATTTCGACCCGGCCAGCGTTGAATTGGCGCCCTGGGGGCGCCTCGAACTCGACCTCGACTGCAACGTCGGCACGGCGACGTACGCGAGCACCGAACCCGGTTTCGGCTCGGGTGTGCTCAACGTGAAGCGTGTGACCCGGATCGACACGCTGGATTGCGAATAGCCAAGAATGTCATCCCCGCGCAAGCAGCTGGTTTCGCCTTTCGGCGAGTGACTTTTCTTTGCGTGCCCAAAGAAAAGTAACCAAAAGAAACGGCACCCCGATCAGATGGTCGCTACGCGACTATCCTCGAAATGACTTGCTTGGTGCCACCGCTCGGCACGGCCCGTCCGGGGCCGGGCCTCGCTGGAATGAACATCCCTGTTCATTCCTGCCAGCCGCTGCATCATTCCTCGGCATCTTCAAAGGGAACCCAAGAGCAAGAGCGACGCGTCGGCAACAGAAAGGACAGCGTTTTTTGTACCCGGGCACCGTGCATCCGTCAGAAACGGATGCCAAGCGCTGAAGGGCGACTCGAGCGTGTCCCGGGGCGGTCGGCCGAGCCCAGTTGATGTAACGTCGCGGAAAATTTGGAGATTCCCGCCTGCGCGGGAATGACACGCGTTTGCCGGGCTGGAGTTACCCTGGCGTCCCGGCAACCTTTATAATGGCGCTCGGATCAAACAGGAGAACGCCCGCCAATGAGCGCCCAGGACCAGCACAACCAATGCACGGAAAAATTCATCGAACTGGCCAACCGACTCAAGGACGAGGGTAACGAGCCCAAACTGGTCTCCGCTGCCCTGATGGCCGCTTCCGGCATCTATGCGACCTTCGTCGCCGCCGGCAACAAGGGGGGGCTGGAACCGTCGGGCGTCGACAAGGTGGTGACGATGTACCGCCGCAACCTGGAATACATCCAGGAGCGAAAGAAGGCCGAGTTCGCCCGGGAAAACCCGTAGCGGACACTTCAACACAAGCGACGCTCAAAGTACAATTGCAGCCCCACACCCATAAGGGCCCTTAGCTCAGCTGGTTAGAGCAGTCGACTCATAATCGATTGGTCGTAGGTTCAAGTCCTACAGGGCCCACCATTTTCTAAAGGTCTATTCCGATTACATAGGTAACAGTTTATTCCGAGCGCAAGGGTTACAGTTTCGGACCCAATGGGTTGCGCCCTGCAAAACTACCCATCACGCAAAAAGAAACCCCGCCGGTCGGCGGGGTTCTTTAGTATTGCGTGCTGATTACCCGGGATGGATGATATCGATCAGCTCGGTCCATTCGGTCGGTCCGCCCGAAACCGCCTCGACCTGCACCAGCGCACCGTTGCCGCCGTCGGCACCCGGGCAGTAGTACTTGTGCTCGATCGCGCCGTGCTCCAGCGGGCTCCATTCCTTGGTCTCCAGGCAACCTTCGTGCTCCCCGGCATAATCCTCGGCGGGGACGACATTGAGAACCTTGCCCCAGTCCTCGGCGTTGTCTTCGTCGAATTCCTGCCGGTAGAAATCGCCCTTGGACGGATCATTCATCATGACGATACCGGCCTGTGCATCGTTCTCACCGGCGATGAAGGAACCGTCCAGACAGCCGTTGATTCCCGGGAAAATGCCGTCGCTTCCATACGCATAGTCTTCGCACTCTTCCGGGTCGATGGTCGTGTCGATCGTGTGCTCACCGAGGTACCAGACGTTGCCGGCGTCGTCTTGCGCGTGATAGTCCTGAGTTGTCTCGGTCAACTCACCATAACCAACCGGAAAGTCCGCGGGATAATCGTTCAGCTTTGAAGCGCAATCCGCGGATTCGTCCAGCCAAACCCGGTCCAGCACAATCCTTGCATCGATACCCGCGATATGCCGGGTCGAATTCGTAACGTCCACCTCGTCCCACTCGCAGCCATCCGCGGTTTCCGTGAAATAGATATACGAGGTGCCGGCCGGCATCGGCCAGTACTGGTTGTCGATTACCAGTGGGTTGTTAAAGTTTCCGGCGTCGTACTCCGGCGCGAACAATCCGCCGGCCATGGCATTGGCGCTGGCAAAGAACGCCAGTACGAACATTGCCGTGAACACGGGTTTGAATCGTAGTCTTTTCATGGTGTAACTCCTTGGTTCTTGCTTTTGGCAGGGCTGGAACCGGCACCGTGCCGGCCAGCTCGACGCACTGTTCGACCGATACTACGCCTGTTGGTTTAATAAAATGTGAAGCTTAGGGGTAAGTTCCGTTAAGCGCGGCGGCTGAATCGCCTCAGGCGGACAGCAGGGACTGAGCCGTTTTTTCCGCGTTGACGATACAATCGTTCAGGCTCACGCCCCGGAAGGCATTGCCGGTCAGCACCAGGCCGGGGTGCTTTTGCAGGATGCCGTCGATCACTTCCAGCCTCGCCGCGTGACCGACGATGTACTGCGGGATGGCTTTGTTGTGGCGGAATATGCGTATGAATTCCGGTTCCGCGGTCAGGCCCAGGATGTCGCGCAGGTCGGACCTGACCCGGTCGATGATGCGCTCGTCCGGCAACAGCGCCAGGGCCGGCGACCGTGCGCCGCCGATCATCGTGCGCAGGAGCACGCGGTCATCGGGCGCCCGGCCGGGGAACACGTTGGAATCGACGATCGTGCCGAGCACGGCGCGTTTCTCCCCCGACGGCACCAGGTAGCCAAAGCCGTCGAGAACCTCACCCGCGACGGCCTTGTGGTAGCCGAAACAACAGACTGCCAGCGGTGGGTAGGGAATCTCGCTGAGCAGGGCTGCCAGCGCCGGGGAGTAGCCCTTGAGCATCCCGGCCTGGGCGTGCGCCGGGGCCGCCAGGACCAGATGGTCGCACTGTTCCTCGCGGCCGTCTTCCAGTTCGACATTGTAATAGCCGCCTTCGCGGCTGATGCCCTGTACCGGTGATGCGGTCCGCACACGCGCCCCGAGTTGCGCCGCCAGCGCATCGGTCAGTACCGACATGCCGCCGTCGAACGAGGTCAGTGTACCGCCGGGGCCGGGACCCGGTGTGTTGCGGCTGCCCGCGCGGCGCGCCTTGGCCTGCAGCCTGATCAGGCCGCGTATCAGGCTGTGGTACTCGGTCTCGATCTCGTTGATTCGCGGAAAGCAGCTCTTGAGGCTGAGCTTGGTCGCGTCACCGGCGAAAACGCCGGAGGCCATCGGGTCGATCAGGCGTTCGAACGCCTGCCTGCCCAACCGCCTTACACCGAATTCGGCCAGTGTCTCATCGGCCTTGTCGCTCGGCCCGGCGAATAATTCACCGACGACCCGCAACCGTCCGGGTACGCTCAAGAGGCGCGAGACCAAGAACTCCTGCGGCTTTTCCGGCAGCTTGTGCAATTCGCCATGGCTGTAGACATAGCGCTTTTGCGCGGCGGTGTTGGCGCGTACGGGCTCGACCCCCGCCTCGTCGCACAATTCGAGCGTACGCGGAATCTTGTCCAGGAACCCGTTGACGCCGCCTTCGCACAAGTACCCCTCTTCGCTCGGCTCGGTCCAGACCTTGCCGCCGATGCGTGTGTCGGCCTCCAGCACGACGACCTCGGCACCGGCTTTGCGCTTAAGAACTGCCTGGGCGGTCGCCAGGCCGGAAATGCCCGCGCCTACAATGATGATTTTCATGGCTCCAGTTTACTGTGTCTGCCTGAGCAGAACCATACGGAGCTGTGCTAAACTGGCCTTACATTCCCGCGGGCCGAGACGTCACCATTCCGCGGTAATGCCTGAGGGGCGGCCGCTGGCCTGAGATGCACCCTTTGAACCTGATCCGGATAATGCCGGCGTAGGGATAGGGCACGAGTACATTGTTCCATCTCTCCACCACTCCGGGTCTCTTTAACACGTTTTCGTTAAGGAGGTCTTAACCATGAATGATGCCGATACCGGTACACGCAGTCCGGCAACAGCCGCGCTTTGCGGTTGGTTGTTGGCGCTGCTGACGGGTTTCGCGCCCGCCGCCTCCGCACGGCCCCAGCCGACCGATGAACTCGAAGAAGTGATCGTGACGGCCCAGTTCCGCGACACCAGGCTGCTCGCGAGCACGGGGAGCATTTCGGTCGTCAGCCAGGCCACGCTCGATGACCGGGGCGCCGAGCACCTGGAAGAGACACTGAACGTACTGCCCAACGTCAACTTCTCGTCTGGCGCCTCGCGGGCGAGGTTCATACAGGTGCGCGGCGTCGGCGACCTCGAACAATTCGTCGACCCCAAGTATTTTCCGTCGGTGGGTGTCACCATCGACGACGTCGACATGAACGGTCTGGCGACCGCCGCGGTCATGCTGGACGTGCGGCAGGTGGAAATCCTGCGCGGGCCGCAGGGTACGCGTTTTGGCACCAACGCGCTGGCCGGAATGGTCAATATCAGCTCGAATGAACCCACTGACTACTTCACCGGCTACGCCAAGGCCGGCGTCGGGAATTTCAATAGCCGGAACGCGGCGGCGGCGCTCAGCGGGCCGCTGGCCGAGAGCCTGCTGGGGCGCATCGCCGTTCAGCAGAACCGCGGCGACGGCTTTATCAGGAACGACTACCTCGGGCGCGACAATACCAACAACCGGGACGAACTCGGCATGCGCGGTAAGCTGCGCTGGCTCGGTGACGGCGACAACCATACCGACCTGACGGTGTTCTATACCGATATCGACAACGGCTACGATGCGTTTTCGCTCGACAACACCCGCCACACGCTGTCGGACCAGCCCGGTCACGACAGGCAGGAGACGTTCGCCGCCGCCATCAGGAACTATTGGCATTTCACCCGGACCGCGGCCGCGGAGACCATCCTCGGCTACCAGGACTCCGATACGTCCTACGGCTACGACGAGGACTGGACCAACCCGGACGTCTGCGCGGGTTTCACCGCTTGCTACCCCTACGCCAATACGGATGAGCAGACCCGCGGGCGCAAGAGCGTCAGCCTCGATGTTCACTTGTTGTCCGTCGCTGCCGGGCGGCTCGACTGGGTCGCGGGCGTTTATGCGCAATACCGCAACGAGGATTTCACACGCCGGTACTACGGGCCATTCGACAGCCATTACGAGACACGGCGTTACGCGGCCTACGGCCAGCTCGACTATGCCCTCGCGGATCGCTGGAAACTGACCGGCGGTCTCCGCCTGGAGAAGTTCTCGGACGACTACGGCGACAGCAATGCGCTCGTGACCTCCAGTGGCGAACATTATTTCACCGGGGAGGTTTCGCTGAAACACGACCTCGCTGACGGCACGCTGCTCTATGCAACCATCGCCCGCGGCGTCAAACCCGGCGGTGTCAATACGGAAGCCAGTTCCGTCAGCGGTCTCATGGCCCCGAAATTTCGCAGCTTCATGCAGGATCGCCTGCGCTTTGGCAGCGAAAGTCTCTTGAACAAGGAAATCGGTATCAAGGGCCGCTATCTCGGCGACACGCTGAGCGTGCGCGCGGATGTGTTTCACATGGACCGGCGCGATGCGCAACTCGAGTCGTGGATCTGGGACGACATCAACTACCTGTGGGTCGGCTATCTCGACAGCGTGGCGAGCGGGACGAATTACGGCGCCGAGCTGGAGTTCAACTACCGCCCAGCCGCCGCGCTCGAATTGTTCGGGGGCCTGGGCTGGCTCAGGACCGACATCGCCGCGATCACCGTGGTCGACCTGGGTGCTCCCGGCCAATACACGCAGTCCACGATCAGGCTCAAGAAAGGCCGTGATCAGACCAAGGCGCCGGAATGGCAATACAACCTGGGCGCCAGCCTGGCGCTTACTCCCCGGCTCGGCGCCCGAGTCGAAGTCGAGGGCCGCAGCGGCAGCTACTATGGTTACTACCACGACCAGCGCATCGGCGGCTACGGCCTGGTCAACGCCAGCGTCAGCTACAGCGGGGAGGCCTACACCGTTCGCCTTTGGGGCCGCAACCTCGGCAACCGCGACCACGCCGTCCACGCCCTCTATTTTGGCAATGACCCGCGCAAGGGCTACGTCAACGAATCCTACCTCCAGTACGGTGAGCCGCGGGTGTACGGTGTCGAGCTGGAATACCGGTTCCGCTGATGGGCGACACCTGGCAAACCGTGATCGAGTTCTCCAGGGGGGTGCCTGCCTGGGAGCTGACCGCGGTCGTCACCGCCATCGCCTACCTGTTGCTGGCGGTCAGGGAGAATATCTGGTGCTGGTTCTTCGCCTTCACCAGCACGGCCATCTACACCGTGCTTTTCTGGGACGTCAACCTGCTGATGGACTCGGTGCTGAATCTCTACTACATGCTGATGGCCTTCTATGGCTGGTATCAATGGACGCATGGCGGCAGCGGCGGCGAGCGGCGGCCGCTGCCGGTGCAGTCATTGACGGCGCGGCAGCAGGCCGCGGTGATCGCGGCCACGCTGGTGTTGAGCGCCGTCTCCGGCGTGCTGCTGAAACGCTACACCGCCGAAGCCTGGCCCTACACCGATTCCTTCACGACATGGGCCAGCGTGATCACCACCTATCTCGTTGCACGCAAATACCTGCAGAACTGGCTCTACTGGATCGTCATCGACGCCGTTTCCGCGTATCTTTATATCGAGCGCGGCCTGGAACTCACGGCGCTTTTGTTCATGGCCTATGTGATCATCGCCGTCGTGGGCTATCGCAGTTGGCGCCGGCACTACCCCGGCAACACGCAGACCGTGGCGGGCTGACATGACGGACGCGGCAACAGCCATCGACAGCTGGCGGCGATGGGACGCGGGCCTGCGCACGCGCCCGCGCATCGTCAAGGCACTTGCCGGCGGGCGCAGCAATCGCAATTACCTGCTCGACGCCGGCGACCGCGCCCTGGTGCTGCGTCTCGATGCCGCCGGCGCCCTGCTGCCGGGCGGGGCACGTCACGCGGAAGCCACCGCCTGGCGTGCGGCGAGCGATGCCGGCATTGCCCCGCCGCTGAGATTCGTCGATACCGGAGCGGGATTCCTGGTCAGCGAATACATCCCGAGCGACCTGCCGACCCGCCCCGAGGACGACCCCGTGCTCAGCGCTGATGCGCTGCGCCTGTTGCAGCGCTGCCATCGGATGCAAGCCGACCTGCCCGCCATCGATTATCGCGCACACGTCGAAAACTACTGGCGGATGATCACGTCCGCCGCCGTGCCGGCCGAATCACTGGCGGCTCAGCGGCGGGAAATGCAGGGCGTGCTCGAGACCCTGCTCTGCAGCGATCTCCCGTGGGGCATTTGCCACCACGACCCGGTCGTGGCCAATTTCGTCGGCAGCGGGCAGGATCTGTACCTGGTGGACTGGGAATACGCGGCCCGCGGCCTGCAATTGCTCGATTACGCGGCGCTGGCAGTCGAATGGGGCCTCGACGTCGATACCGCCGCGACCCGGGCAGGGGCCGAACCGCGGCTGCTGGCCATGGCGCAAGGCTTTTACCGCTACCTGTGCGGCTTGTGGGAATTGCTTTGCGGCCGGAACCCGGCTTCCGCCTGAGTAAACTCATCCCCGCCAAGCGGTTTCGCCATTCGGCGAGTGACTTGTCTTTGCGTGCACGGGCAAGCGAGTAACCGTCTTGAGCCTACGGCTGTCAACGCTCGCGTTCCGGTGCAGCGTTGATATCGGTACATCCTTGTGCCTCGTGGCCGGGCCTCGCTGGAATGACAGGCAGACACGTCATCCCGGGGCCGCGGAACCCGGAATCTTCTCCAGCATTACGAGAGCTTCGTGAGATTCCCGCTTTTGCGGGAATGACAATGATGTCCCAGCTACCCGCTCTTGCGGAAATGACAATGGTGTCCCAGGTCCCCGCTTTCGCGGGGACGGCGTTGTTTGGCGGGGATGACGTTCGTGCGCGGGATCGACCGGTCGGGGCGCCGATCAGTCCAGGTCGAGGAAGCTGCGCAGCTGTTCCGAACGGGTCGGATGACGTAGTTTGCGCAGGGCCTTGGCTTCGATTTGCCGGATGCGCTCGCGGGTTACGTCAAACTGCTTGCCGACCTCCTCCAGCGTGTGGTCGGTATTCATATCGATACCGAAGCGCATACGCAACACCTTGGCCTCGCGCGGGGTCAAGCCGGACAGCACGCCCTGCACCGTACCGGTCAGACCGGTGCCGGTGGCGGATTCGACCGGGGATGCGATATTCGCGTCCTCGATGAAATCACCCAGATGCGAATCTTCGTCGTCCCCGATCGGGGTTTCCATCGAGATCGGCTCCTTCGCGATCTTCAGCACCTTGCGGACCTTGTCCTCGGGCATTTCCATCCGAATCGAGAGTTCTTCCGGGGTCGGTTCGCGACCCTTTTCCTGCAGCATCTGGCGCGAAATGCGGTTGAGCTTGTTGATCGTCTCGATCATGTGCACCGGGATCCTGATGGTCCGCGCCTGATCCGCGATAGACCGCGTGATGGCCTGGCGGATCCACCAGGTCGCGTAGGTCGAAAACTTGTAGCCGCGGCGGTACTCGAACTTGTCCACCGCCTTCATCAGGCCGATATTGCCTTCCTGGATGAGGTCGAGAAACTGGAGACCGCGGTTGGTGTACTTCTTGGCGATCGAGATCACCAGCCTGAGATTGGCCTCGACCATTTCCTTCTTGGCGCGGCGTGCCTTGGCCTCACCGATCGACATGCTGCGGTTGATGTCCTTGAGATCGGCGATGCTGATGCGGTTCGCGATCTCGGCACGGCCCAGCCGGACCTGTATTTCACGTACTTCGTCCTGGTACTCCGCCAGCTGCGCGGTCCACTTCTGCTTACCCTTGAGCAGTGAGGGCAGCCAATCGAGATTGGCCTCGTTTTCATTGAAGCTCTTGATAAAGATGCTCTTCGGCATCTTCGCCTGTCGGACGACCAGCTGCATGATCGCGCGCTCGTGTTCGCGCACCTGTGAAACGGCGTAGCGCAAACGGTCTACCAGGTAGTCGATCATCTTGGCGGGCAGCTTGAGCCGGCTGAACATTTCGGCCATCTCGTCCAGGTGTTCCTGCGCCTTGGCGTTCCCGGGGCCGTGTTTGTCCGTCAGTTTTATGAACTGGCCGTGCAGTTTGCCAAGCTTGTCAAAATGCGCGATGACTTCCTCGGGGTCCGGGCCGACAGCGCCCTGTTCCTCTTCGACATCGTCATCGTCATCGTCTTCGTCTTCGTCTTCGTCGTCATCGATGTCCTCGTCGTCATCCTTGGCGCGCTCTTCCTTCTTCTGTACGTCAGCCGGCTTTTTCGCCACGGGTATCGGCTCTTCGGGCGCGTTCGGGTCGATAAAATCGACCATCACTTCCGCCAGGCGCTGTCTGCCTTCCTGGTACAGGATATAGCCTTCCAACAAGGCGGTGTGCGTGGCCGGAAACCGCGCCAGTGCCTTGTGCACCTGCTTCAAACCGGACTCGATGCGCTTGGCGATGACAATCTCGCCCTCGCGGGTCAACAACTCGACCGTGCCCATTTCACGCATGTACATGCGCACCGGGTCGGTGGTGCGCCCGATCTCCGTTTCCACCGCGGCCAGGGCCGCCGCCGCTTCCTCGGCGGCCGTGTCGTCGTCGGTCGCGGTGGTCGCGTCGTCGTTCAACAGCAGGGAGTCGGTATCCGGCGCTTTTTCATGCACGGATATGCCCATGTCGTTGATCATGTTGATAATGTCTTCGATCTGATCCGGGTCGACGATATCATCGGGCAGGTGATCGTTTACCTGGGCATAGGTCAGGAAACCCTGGTCCTTGCCCTTGGTGATCAAGTCCTTTAATTGCGATTGCTGATTTTGATTCATAATTTTCGCTTCGAGATAACTAACTATAGTCCATCAAAATCACTCCGGCGACCCTGGATACGGAGTATGGCCCAAAACCGGGATCAGCTGCTTTCGAGCTGCCTTTTCAAGTCCTGACGGCGTTGCTGTAACGCCCTGTATTCGTCCCGCTGTTCGATGACGCTGGTGACCCGTGACAACAAAATGTCCACGCATTGCAGGCGAATACGATTGACGGCATCGACGAATTCCTGCACCTGCTGTTCCTCTTCGCCCGGCAGGTGCCAGACCGCCAATTTCTGCAAATGTTCCAGGGCGGGATGCCCGTGCCAGAGTTCCAGCAACTGCGCGGTTGTGATATTAGGGCGCCGGCGGCAGAAATCAACAATTTCCATAAAGATTTCCACACCGCCGAGGTCATCGTTGCCGAGACCGCCCAGGTCATCGGTACCCGCAACCTTTTCGACCAGCGAGGGATCCTGCACGAGATAGGCCAGCGCCGTGCGGATGGGCGTGCGCTTGTGCAGCGGCTTGCCACGCGGACCGCCTTTGACCGCCGCCGAAGCCGGGGCCGGAACCGGCCCGTGCAAACGGTGCTGGGCGATGGTTTCCAGCTTTTCCCGGAGCATGTCCTGGAATACGCCAGCCGGCACACTCTCGATGTACGGCAAGGCCTGCTCGACGAGCCGCGCTCGCCCGTCCAGACTGCTGGTGTCGGTCTTGAAATGGTCGAAGAAAAACTCGGACAACCCGCGCGCCCCGGCAAGGTGCTGCGCGAATACGTCCGGGCCGTGTTTGCGTACCATGCTGTCCGGGTCCTCCCCCTCGGGCAGGAACAGGAACCTGGCCTGCAGACCCTCCCGCAACTTCGGCAGCGTCGCCTCGAGCGCACGCCATGCCGCCTTGCGGCCGGCCTCGTCGCCATCGAAACAGAAGACGACGGTGTCGGTGGCGCGAAACAGCATCTCCACCTGTATCGGCGTCGTGGCCGTGCCCGAGGTGGCGACGGCATTGCGAAAGCCATATTGCGCCAGCGCCGCCACGTCCATGTAGCCTTCCACGGCGATGATTTCATCGAGCCGGCCGCTGCGCTGCCGCGCCAGGTACAGGCCGTACAACTCACGGCCCTTGTGATAGAGCTCGGTTTCCGGCGAGTTCAGGTACTTGGGCCCGTCGTCCGACAATGCGCGGCCGCCAAAACCGATGACCCGTCCGCGCCGGTCGTGGATCGGGAACATGATGCGGTTGCGGAACTTGTCATAGCTGCCCTTGCTGCCCTCGCTGAGCATCCCGGCCCGTTGCAACAACTCCAGCTTGCGTCGGTCGCCGCCGAGGCTGCGGATCAGCGCGTCCCAGGCGGACGGTGCGAAGCCGATGCCGAAGTCCTCGATGACCTGCGCCGACAGACCGCGTCCCTCGAGATAGGCCCGCGCCGCTTCGTTTTGGGCGAGTTGTTCGCGATAGAACCTGCAGCAGGCGTCCAGCACTTCGTACAGACCCGCCTCGGGCCGGTTCTGCGGGCGGCCCGTGCGCGGCACCTCGAGCCCCACCGAGCGTGCCAACTCCTCAACGGCGTCATGGAACTCCAGCCCCTCGTATTGCATCAGAAAGCCGATCGCCGAACCGTGTGCTCCACAGCCAAAGCAGTGGTAGAACTGTTTCTTCGGGCTGACCGTGAACGACGGTGTCTTTTCGGTGTGGAACGGGCAGCAGGCCTGGAACTCGCTGCCGACGCGTTTCAGCGGCACCCGCCGCTCGATGCAATCGACGATGTCACAGCGCGCCAGCAATTCCTCGATGAAGGAATCGGGTATGCGGCCGCTCATGTTTTTTGTTTTGCCAGTGTGGGCGCCGGCGCCGTGCGGTGCAGGCGTCTCGCCAGGGGCATCTCAGGCGCCAAGCCGGGCCTTGACGGCGTGACTGACGGCTTTCATGTCAGCACGGCCCTGCACATCGCCTCTGAGCCGGTTCATGACGGCGCCCATGTCGCGGATGCTGCTGGCGCCCGTTGCGGCGATGGCCTTCTCGATCAAATCCTCTACCTCGGCCTCGCTCAGGGCCTCGGGCAGGTAAGCGCCGATCAACTCCAGTTCGAATTTCTCCTGCGCCGCCAGGTCGTCGCGGCCGGCGTCCTCATACTGTTTTAACGATTCGCGCCGCTGCTTGACCATCTTGTCGAGAACGGCCAGTACCGCCTGGTCGTCCAGTTCGACACGCTTGTCGACTTCGATCTGCTTGATCGCGGCGGTTATCAGACGCAAGGTGCCGAGGCGCTTTTGCGCGCGTTCCCGCATTGCGGTTTTGACGTCGTCCTGGATGAGCTGCTTGAGTGACATGGACGCAATCCGGCCCCGTTGCGAGGCCTTGTTCGATCAGTAAAGTCGGGTGCGGCGAACGTTTTCCCTCGCCAAGCGGCGCAGGTTGCGTTTGACCGCCGCGGCAGCCTTGCGTTTCCGCTCCTGGGTCGGCTTTTCGTAATACTCCCGGCGGCGGGTTTCCGCCAATACACCGGCCTTTTCGCACGAACGCTTGAAGCGTCGCAGTGCATATTCAAATGGTTCGTTCTCGCGAACTTTTACGCTGGGCATCGTGACTCCGTACTTTCAAATGTGCCAAATATGGACGTAGCCAGTTATTTTAACCTTTTAAAGCAGACGCATGCAAAGAGAATTTGGCTGCCGCCCGGGCCCTGCCGCGCGGCAGCGCCCGATGCCTGGACGGTCGCGGGCCGTTTCCGGAGCCTCAGGCCGAGGCAGTCGCGGTGGCGCCGCCCCGGCGCGGGTCGCCGGCAGCGCGAAATTCTCCGTTGGCGAGGCGTTCGACCGCATGCACCCCGCCAAAAAACAGGTTGGCCTCCGGCCACTGCTGCAACCCCGGCCAGCCCGTCTCCAGCGCCGCAAGGGCGGCGGCGGAATAGCCGCTCTCGATACTCAGGTGATCGCCCTCCAGGTGCAGGCGCGGCGCGGCGACGGCCTGTTCCAGCTCCATATCGTAATCGAGCATGTTGACCAGCACCTGCAGGATGGCGCTGCGAATCCTGTTGGAACCTCCCGAGCCCAGCGCCAGTTGCGCGCCGTCCGCGAATGTGACCACCGCCGGCGTCATCATCGAAGCCAGGCGCGTGCCTGCCGCAAGACTGTGAAAGCCTTTCGGGTTGAGGTCTTCCTCACCCAGCATGTTGTTCAACATGATGCCGCTGCCAGGCAAGACGTAGGCAGATCCCTCGCCATTGGAGACGGTCAGGCTGGCCAGGTTGCCCTCGGCGTCGGTCACGCTCAGATGCGTCGTGCCGCGTGTCGACAGACCGCCCTGCGCCAGAGTCCCAAGCCAGCCCAGGAGGTTGTCTTCATCCAGTATCCGGGCGGCGCTCGCCGCGTCGAGGCCACTGGTGAAATTCCGACCTTCGCGCACCAGTCCGGACGCCTCCATCACGCGCGCCAGCGCCATGGCGTGCCTGCGGCCGCCCCACGGGAACGACCCCGCACCGAGGCGGTCCAGTAACGACAGCGCAAATGCCACCAGTGTGCCGCCCGGCGACGGCGGGCTGTTGAAGGCGATGCTGGCGCCGTGGGAGTTGACCGTCACCGGGTTGCGCAGCATGACATGGTAATTGGCCAGGTCTTCCGCGGTAATCAGGCCACCGCCGTCACGGCAATCCCTGACCAGTTTCCGGCCGGGCTCACCTGCATAGAACCAATCCGGGCCATGGCCGGCCAGCGCCTCGAACGTGTCCGCCAACGCCGGGTTGGTAATTCGCTCGCCCTCTCTCGCAAGCCGCGCCTCCCCCCCGGCGGGGGACGCCAGCGACAGCGCCGCCGGCCGCGCCTCGATAATCGGCCGCAGTATCTCGCTGATATACCTCTGCAGTGCATTGACTTCGACACCCTTGCGCGCCAGCAGCACCGCGGGCTCGAATATCTTTGCCAGGGGCAGGCGGCAATGGGTCGAATGGATGGCAAACAGACCCGCGACCACCCCCGGCACCGCGATCGATCCCATGCCGATATGGAATTCCTGGGTGGCCGTGCCAAAGTCGGCCTGGATGGGGTAAAAATCCATTTCCCTGTTCGCGGCCGACGGAACCTGGACAAAAAAATCGAATACCCGGGCCGTCTGGCCCGCCTTCTGGGCCAACAGAAAACCGCCGCCGCCCAGGCTGGCCAGCATCGGCTCGCACACGCACGCCGCACACAGGGCGCCGAGAGCTGCGTCGAACGCATTGCCGCCCTCTTCCAGCAACGTTTTTGCCGCCCGCGAGGTTTCGCTATGTCCCGATGCAACTATTCCCAACGCGCGCACGGCCTTTCCCCGATAAAATCAGGATATTATGTTAACCCAGACGCCAGCGCGGATGCAGGAGAACCGGTGCCGGGCGCAGGGCGGCAATGCGTTGTTGCGGTAGTTTGAGGCCGCATGATTTACAATCGCCTTTCACACCGGCCCGGCAGAACCGAAGCGTGATCGTACTTGGCATTGAAACTTCCTGCGATGAAACCGGCGTGGCGCTGTATGACAGCGTCTCCGGGTTGCTCGCACACGCACTTTTCAGCCAGGTCGGCATTCATGCCCAATACGGTGGCGTCGTGCCGGAGATCGCGTCACGCGACCACGTCCGCAAGCTGCTGCCGCTGATCAATCAGTGCCTGGACGACGCCGGGTTGGGACGGGATGCAATCGACGCCGTCGCCTACACCGCCGGACCGGGTCTGATCGGCGCCCTTTTGGTCGGTACCGCGACCGGACGCAGCATTGCCATGGCGCTGGACAAGCCCGCCATCGCGGTGCACCACATGGAAGGGCACTTGCTCGCACCCATGCTCGAGGCGGAGCCGCCGGAGTGCCCGTTCGTGGCGCTGCTGGTCTCGGGCGGGCATACGATGCTGGTCGAGGTCCGCGCCATCGGCGAATACCGGATTCTGGGTGAAACGCTGGATGATGCGGCGGGTGAAGCCTTCGACAAGACGGCCAAGCTGATGGGGCTCGGCTACCCCGGCGGACCGGCGCTGGCCGCATTGGCCGGGCAGGGCGACGCCGGGCGTTTTGCCTTCCCCCGGCCGATGACCGACCGGCCCGGGCTGGACTTCAGTTTCAGCGGCCTGAAAACCCATACACGCAGGCTCTGGGTCGAAAGCGACCAGGGGGACGTTACCCGCGCCGATATTGCCGCGGGCTTTCAACAGGCGGTCGTCGACACGCTGACGATCAAGTGCCGGCGCGCAATGCAACAGACCCGTGCCCAGCACCTGGTCGTAGCCGGCGGTGTCGGCGCCAACTTGGCGTTGCGGCAGACGCTGAAGAAAGCCGGTCGCAAACACGGCTGGAAGGTCGCATACCCGCGTCTCGAGTTTTGCACGGACAACGGCGCAATGATCGCCTTTGCCGGTTGCCAGCGGTTGCTGGCCGGTCAGTCGAGCGGCCCCGGGCTGCAAGCCCATGCACGCTGGCCTTTGGATCAGTTACCGCCGCTGGAGGCGCCGTCCGCATGAATAAGCAGCGCAATGCCCCGGACCTGGTTTTTATCGAGGACCTGAGAATACAGACGGTCATCGGCGTTTTTGACTGGGAGCGCGAGATCACCCAGACCGTCAGCCTCGACCTGAAGATGGCCTATTCCATCGAACGCGCGGCGTCAAGCGATGCCATCGCCGACACACTCGACTACAAGGCGGTGTCGAAGCGCCTGATCCAGTTCGTCGAAGCCAGTGAGTACCAGCTTGTCGAGGCGCTGGCCGAGCGCTGCGCACGCATTGTGCTGGATGAGTTTCCCGTCAGCTGGCTGCGTCTGAAGCTGAGCAAGCCGGGCGCCGTGCGGGGTTCCAGCGCCGTCGGCGTCATCATCGAGCGGGGGGAACTCGCATCGTGAACACGGCCTGGCTCGGTTTGGGGTCGAACGTCGACGCCGACAGCAATATCCGCAGCGCGATCGCGTGCCTGCGCGGGGATTTCGATGACCTGAGCCTGTCCCCGGTATACGCCAGCACTGCGGTTGGCTTCGACGGCGAAGATTTCATCAACCTGGTGGCGCGGGTCCAGACCCGTCTGAGCCCGCTGCAACTGCGCCTCTATCTACGCAAGCTGGAAGATCGTTTTGACCGCCGCCGCGATTTGCCCAAATTCTCGGACCGGACGCTGGATATCGATATCCTGCTCTATGACGATCTCGTGCTGCATTCACCCCTGCTCGATATCCCACGCGCGGAGATTCTCAGCTTCGCGCATGTGCTCAAGCCCCTGGCGGACCTCGACCCCGACCTGCTGCACCCCACGGAAAAACGTCCGCTGTCCGAAATCTGGCAAACTTCCGGTCTCGACGAGAGTTGCCTGCAGCCGTTGCCTGATTTCCACTAGCGGGTCGCGGCAAGCACCGGCGCGAAATGACACTTGTCATGTCATTCCCGCGAAAGCGGGAATCTCACGGGTCCAGCAATTCCACGGGCATATACGCGCTCCCCGGCAGTAGTTTCGCCTTGCGGCGCTTGGTTTCGCCTTTCAGCGAGTGACTTTTCTTCGCGTGTCCGGAAATGGTTTCGCCTTTCGGCGAGTGACTTTTCTTTGCGTGCCCAAAGAAAAGTAACCAAAAGAAAAGGCACCCGTGTCCGATGGCCACTTCGTGGCTGCCCTCAAGCTTCCTGGCTT
>Ga0210122_1000039_pt1 | contig 31946 bp, 26 predicted proteins | sample Muzzi_CordB_D2_FD_185530 | JGI IMG/M metagenome (GOLD analysis project Ga0210122, IMG submission 185530) | Wetland microbial communities from San Francisco Bay, California, USA, that impact long-term carbon sequestration - Muzzi_CordB_D2 (SPAdes) | ecosystem: Environmental > Aquatic > Marine >... | reverse complement strand
GCTCAGTACCAGATTCCCCGAACCCAACCGCTGGATGACGCTGTCGATACCATCGGCCTGCACTTCGGGCATGATCTGGTTACGGTAGGTGGTCACGTAGGAGATGCCTTCGACGATCACATCAAAAGCCCTCCAGCCGTTGGCGGTCTTATGGAAAATGTAGTCCACCGGTGTAAACCCGCCCTGGGGGAGCCTGACGCGGGTGCGGACCCTGGTCAGCCGGTCGTTCAACTCGCCTCTCTGCGGCAGCACCTCGAGCTGTTCTTCGCTACGGTACTCCAGCAGGCCCTTGGCGTAGCGGCTCACCAGCTGGTCGCTCATGACCTTGCCGAATTCGTCGATCTTTTCCTGGGGTATGCCGCGGCCGGCGCGGCCCAGTATCAGGCGGGCGGCGTAACGGATGTCGATCAGCGGCATCAGGTCGGTATCGACGATCGTCTCCAGCAGCTTTGGATCGGCCGTGTACTCGTCGATGTTCTCATTCACCTTGGTGAAAATGTTCTTCGTGGTCTCCCTGACCAGGTCGACCGGGTTGTCGATGGCCAGGTCAGCCATTGCGGCGGTACTGACAACGCCGCCGAGCAGGCACGTGAGCACAATCTTGCGTATCATTTTTCGTCGTCTTCCTTCTTGCCTGTATTGAACAGGTATTTGCTGATCAGCGATTCAAGCACAACGGCCGATTGCGTGACAAGTATCTGGTCACCGTCCACCAGCGCGTCCGGGGAGCCGCCCGGCACGAGACCCACGTAGCGGTCGCCGAGTACGCCACTGGTCAGGATCGAGGCGCTTGTGTCGGTGGGGATATCTGAATAGCGCCGGTCGATCCGTATCTCGACGATCGCGTCGAATGTGACCGGGTCCAGCGATATCTTGTCCACCAAACCGACCTGCACGCCGCCGATCTTGACGGGCGCCTTGGGCTTCAGATCGGCCACGTTGGAGAAATGTGCGTTGACGGAGTAGGTGTCATCGCCCACTTGCATACCGTAGTCGGTCGCCGAGGTCGCCAGCCACAGCAGGGCGGCGATACCCATCAGCAAAAACACACCGGACGTCAATTCTACTTTGTAATTTGCACGCATGATGAATCCTGATATTTCCGGGAGATCAATCGCTGCTCAGATAAGAAACGAAGTCATAATGAAATCAAAAACCAGTACCAGCACCGAACTCAATACCACCGTCTGGGTGGTGGCGGTTCCAACGCCCTCGCCGGTCGGTTTGGCATAATAACCGAAATACACGGCCACCAGGCTGACCAGGCCGCCGAATACCACGCTCTTCCAGACACCGCCGACAAAGTCCTTGCCGAAATAAACACCGTGCTGGAGTTTACTCCAGAAGATACCGGGGTCCAGGCCCTCTACGCCGATCGAGAACATGACGGCGCCGAGGATCGCGAAGGCGTTGAACATTGCCGTCAACAGGGGCAAGGACAGCATACCGGCCAGAAAACGCGGCAGCGCGATGCGCCGCACCGGGTCGATGGCCATGAGCTTCATGGCCTCGAGCTGGCTGGTGGCCTTCATCAGGCCGATTTCGGCGGAAACCGATGTGCCCGCGCGACCGGCGAACAGCAGCGCTGTCAGCACCGGGCCGAGTTCGCGGAACAACGACTTGCCGACCAGCAGGCTGACCTGGTCCGAGGCGCCGAATTGTTGCAGCGCATTGATGGACTGCAGTGACAGCACCATGCCGACGAAAAATCCGCAGATCATGATAATGACCAGTGAGCGGGCTCCGATCAGATAGGTTTGCTGCAGCGTGCTCAACAGCAGTTCGCGCTCGGGGCGGATACTGCCGAGCATGCGCACCAGGAAAATGCCGCAATGCCCGGTTCCGGCGATGGGGGTCAGGAACTTCACGCCGTTTCCCCGGCCGCAAACTGGTTACGGAATGACAACGGGCCTTCGACCAGGCCGTTCATGAACTGTTTGACGGCCGGGTTGGCGGAGTGCACGAGATCCTGCGGGCGCCCTTCGGCGATCAGCTTGCCGTAGCCCAGGATAAAGCAGCGGTCGACCAGCTTTTCCATCTGCGCAACATTGTGTGTCACGATGACGCTGGTCAACCCCAGCCGGTCGTTGGTCTCGCGTATCAGGTGCCCGATGGTCGACATGGCGATCGGGTCGAGACCGGTGAGCGGTTCGTCGAACAGCACGATTTTCGGATCCAGTATGACGGCGCGCGCCAGGGCGACGCGCCTGGCCATGCCGCCGGAGAGGCTATGCGGCATCAGGTCCTGGCTGCCGGAAAGACCGACCGACTCGAGTTTCTGCAGTACGCGCTCTTCGATTTCCGCTTCGCTGAGACGGGTGTGCTCCCTCAGCGGCGTGGCGATATTCTCGAAGACGGTCAGATCCGTGAACAGGGCCCCGTCCTGCAACAGCACACCAATGTCCTTTCGGCAATCGTACAATTCGCGCCGTGACATCTGCGACACGTCCCTGCCATTGACCTCGACACTGCCCTGCTGCGGGAGGAGTTGCCCGGTGATCAAGCGCAGGATGGTGGTCTTGCCCACGCCGCTCGGGCCCATGATCGCAACGATGCTGCCGCGTTCGATGTCCATGCTGACGTCATCCAGGATGGCTTTGTCGCCGCGCTTGAACACCAGGTGACTGATTTTGATGATCGGCTCTGGCAATCGATATTCCTTGTTGGTTCATGGGTTAGCGGCCACGACGCCAGGTGGCCGTTGGGCGCGAAGGGCTGCTACCTTTTCTAGCTGCATCATTGTAGAGAGTATAGTTTGGGTTGGAAACGGTTTTGTTTTGCTATGACAGGCAAGCGGGCCGAAAAATCCACGGACCAAAAAAAACGAGGGAGGCTTGCGCCTCCCTCGTCGTAGAAGTGTAGGAACTCCGCTTACGGCAGACTGCAGATCCACCTTGGCCTTTCCAACTTCGTCCAGTTCCGATCTGTTCCGCCCTTCGGTTTCTGGACGCGGGCCTTCCTCCCGCTTTTATTTATCGACGTGTTTCGCGTCTATCTCAAGGAATCGCGCATTCCTATCGAGTCACCCGAATGGTACGGCCGCATTTATTGGCAGAACCCGGCCTGGGTGACGCGCCCTGTACCACCGGGGCGCTACCCGTTATCTTCCACCCTCTCTGCATCATGGCGGGTCAGCCTTTCCGCAGACTCGCATTCGGTCCAAAGCCGGCCTTTCGGCCTTCTCCGTTCTTCCTGCGACCCCGATCTTGCGACCGGTGGGCTTCGTGTAACGGGAGTTTTAAGTTACTCCTCGAGATCATCCTTGTCAAAGCAGAAAGATGACAATTTAGGTCATCTTATTCATCACGAATATCAGTATGAAAACCCAAGTACCTGAATAGAATAAAAACACTCGAAAGGCGCCATTTTCCGGTTTGCGACGAAGCGAATAAAAATGGTCAATAAAGGCTCAGCCCGGACAGGGCGCGGAAAAACTCGACACAAAAAACCCGGGGTGAGTCCCCGGGTTTTTGCTTGTCACTGGCTCGTGACGGCCGTGTTTTCGGCGTCAGGTCATTTCAACCAGCAGGTATAAAATCACCGTTAGGATAAAGCCGCTGCTGATGACGCCCCTGACCGAGGTGAACGGCCCGGTCTTGCCGATGATGCCGTTGATCCCCAGGAAAATGATCAGACCGAAGGACAGGCCGATCGAAGTCATGTCCATGCTCGCCAGCGGCGTCTGCAGCTGAGGCAGGTGCACCGATGACGCCATGAAGAACAGCATCGGAATGGAAAACAGCGTGTTGGTCCGCGAAGCCAGACCGGCCTTGGCTGCCGCACCCGCCGCCTCCGGCAGGGCCTCGCCGCCGCCGGCGACCTGCCTGGCCGAGGCGATGACGATCTTCTGGGCGGGCCAGATGATCAGCCAGACGTTCAGGAACATGATCGTGCCCATCGTGGCGCCCAGCAAAATGCCCATCCCGCTCAGGTGCTTGACATAAATCATGCCTGCGCCGCTCAGGAACGTGATCATCGCGCCCCAGCGGAACCACCAAAGGGCGCGTGGAACCAGTTTCTGAACCGCGTCAGACTTGGCGCCGCCGTCGGCTTCCTTAAAGTATTCACCCTGGACGAAATTGAAATAATAGAGCAGGCCGATCCAGGTAACACCGGCTAGCAGGTGCGCCCAGCGCAATATGAATGCCAGTGCGCCCGGGCTGAAGATTGCAAGTTCCACGATTGATTCCTCCCTGTTTGGGTTATTGTGATGTGTATGAGGCGATGACACCCCAGCCGTCACAGGGTAACCGATGTTCGGCCAATGAGGAAATTGACCGCACAAAACAATGGCTTCGGAGTTTCAACTTGGGGCTCATGCCGATAAAATAATAGCATGGCGCAGACCGTAAAAAGAAATACCGCCAGGCGGGAGGGACCATTGGCAATGGAGGCGTACCCACATCTGCTGGATGCGGTCGTACTCGCCGGCACGCACCGTAATCCGAGCCGGTTGATCGGCGGCCGCAACAAGGCCGTGCTGGAGGTCGCCGGCAAGAGCCTGGTCCGCCACGTGGTCGATGCCCTGGAGGCGGCCCAGACCATCGACAGGGTATTCGTTGTCGGTCCCGTTGAGCAACTGCGCGTGTCCTTGGGGGAGGCCGCGTCCAGCGTGGAACTGATCGAGCAGTGCGGCAAGATGCTGACCAATTCATGGGCTGGGATAAGGGCGTCGGAGGCCCGCCACCGGAATCAGCCGGGGCGGCCGGTCGCTGACCGGCCGCTGCTGGTCATCTCCTGCGACCTGCCGTTGGTGAGCGGCCAGGCGGTCGACGATTTCGTCTGCCGCTGTGCCCGGTTGGACCGCGAATCCCAAACGCCGGTGGCCATGCTCGTCGGCGTTGTCAACGAGGCGGGTGTCACACCGTTCCACCCGAGCGACGGCAAGCCGGGAATCAAGCGGCCCTTCGTCGAGTTGGCTTGCGGGCGTTTGCGCCTGGCCAATATCTACGTGGCCCGGCCGCGCAAACTTTCGCACCAGGAGTTTCTGCAAACCGGGTTTTCTTACCGCAAGGCCAAGGATTGGCGCAACGTCGTGTTACTGGCCTGGAACTTTTTTGGACGGCCGCACGGCTGGCAGTCCGCGTGGCTGACGATGCGTATCCAGCTCACGCTGATGTTATCGAGGGGACGGGGGCGCCTGTATCGGCGGCTGAAGGCCGGCAATACGCTGGCGCGCGTGGAAAAATGCATGAGCGAGGTGCTCGGCGGCCCGGTCAGGGTCGTGTTGACGCCGTTTGGCGGTCTCAGCCTGGATGTCGACGAAGAGGAAGACTATGGTGTGTTGAGGCGCCGTTACGCGGACTGGGTGGCGATCGCGGAATCCGTAAGCACCGAGGCTACAGAAGCAGCAGCGACAGACTAGGCCAGAAAGTCACGAGTATCACCGAAAGCAGCAACACGGTGAAAAACGGCAGGGTCGACACGTAGACCTGCATGATCGAACGCTCGAAGCGGTAGCTCGATATGAACAGGTTCAATCCCACCGGTGGTGTCAGGTAACCCAGTTCCATGGTGGCGAGGAAGATGATGCCCAGGTGCACCGGGTGAATCCCGAAACTGGTGGCCACCGGCAGGATCAGCGGAACCACGAGCGCCAGCGCCGAAAAGATGTCGAGTATCGCGCCGAGCACCAACAGGAACGCCAGCAAAAGCAAGAGGAAGCTGATGCGGCCTGAGACGTAGACGGAAATGGCCTCGAGCAACTTTTGCGGTACGCCCGCGTCGATCATGTAATTGGTGGATGCCAGCGAGAGACCCAGGATCAGCATGATGCCCCCGACCAGCGTCATCGACTCGCGCATGATGCGCGGCAGTTCACGCAGGGGGATCTCCCGCAGCACAAAAACATTGACGATGATGACGTAAATTGCGGTGACCGCGGCCGCTTCGGAGATCGCGAAGTAGCCGCTGTAAATGCCGCCCAGCACGAAAAACGGCAGCGGTATTTCCCAGACCGACTCCCGGATGCTGGCCCTCCAGCGACGCCAGGAAAAGTCTCCCAGGGGTATCTTGATGGCGTTATTTTTCCAGATGCTGTAACCGCACACGACCGACAGCAGCACAAAACCGGGCAGGATGCCGGCCAGAAACATGTCGTGGATCGGCACCTCCGCGATCACGCCGTAGAGGATCAGAGGCAGCGACGGCGCGAACAACAGCCCGAGGCTGCCCGCGGACGTAATCAGGCCGAGACTGAATTTTTCGGTGTACCCGGCCTGTTGCAGCGCCGGAAACAGCAATGCGCCGACGGCGATGATCGTGACACCGGAACCGCCGGTAAATGCCGTGAAAAAAGCGCAGGTCAGCAACGCGACGACGGCCAGCCCGGCCGGCATCCAGCCCAGCGCTTCGCGTGTCAGCCTGACCAGCCTGCCGGGCGCGCCGCTTTCGCTCAGCAGGTAGCCGGCGAAGGTGAACAGTGGAATCGCGAGCAACACCGGCAATTCGGCGAGCCCCCAGAAGTCTATGACCACCGCCTGCGGATCGATCCCGGCCTGGTGAAAATTCCACAGCGCGCTGGCGCCGATGATCGCGAACAACGGCGTGCCGAGCACGGCGAGGAGTATGATCGCGATAATGAGCAACAGGTTCATGCGGATTCCGGCCTGGCCCTGAGCGCAGCCACTTTGCGGATGGCGTGCACCAGATAACGCCAGGCGATCAGGCCGAAACCGATCGGCAGGACCAGCTGCAGATACCAGGCCGGCACCTGGTTCAGGACGACGTCGCCATAAGCCCTGGTCGAAAGCACGAACTGGATACTGAACCAGCAAAGGAGCGCGCAGACGAAGGCCGTGAACAGGTTGATCACGACACCGACGCGCAATTTCCATTTCGGCGACAACAGGTGTCCGAGCACCGCAATGCTGAGGTGTTTTTCGGAACGGCTGGCGGCGAGGCCGCCCGCGACGGCGATCCACAGGACCAGGATGCGCAAAAGCCCGTCGCCCCAGATCAGGCCGTGGTCAAACACGTCACGCAGGACGATCTGGCTGCCGGCAACGACGATCATGGCGCCCAGTATGGCCACCAGCAGCACGTCCTCCAGCAAGGCGCCCAGCTTCTCCAGCCGTGTCAGCCATGGCGCATGCTTCATGGGCTGCAGTGTTGCGGTTCTTTGTTTGAGCGGTAAGCGGCCAGGTAGCAATCGACCTGGTCCAGCAGCTTGATGTCCAACAGGCCGCCCTTCGCCAGTTCACGGTTCGAGGCGCGCACCAGTGCCGACCATTTCGGTATCTGGCCCCGGTCGGGCTCGATCAGTTGCATACCATCGTCGATCAATGCCTGCATGGCCTTCCTGTCTTCCGCGGCGCCCTCACTGTCGAACTTGCGGTAAAGACGCTCCAGCACTTCACGGACGATGGCCTGGTCGGGTTTGGCGATGCGTTTGAATACGTGCCCGTCGATCACCAACATCGCGTTGACGTACGCGATCGGCAGGTCGGTGATGTATTTGACCGCGGTGTTCCACTGCATGACGATGGCGCCGATGGGCGGGCTCATCAGCGTGTCGATCAAGCCGGTCTGCAGCCCTGTCAGTACGTCGGTCAAGGGCAGCGTGACGGACGGCAGCCCGAGCGCCTTGCTGGCAGCGTAGGCGGAACGGTCGCCTTCCGGTATCCAGACTTTGAGCTTCTTCAGGTCATCGAGGGAGCTGACCGGTTGGTTGGACATCAGGTAGGCGAATCCGCCGCCGGCGTAGCCGAAGTTGACGTAGCCGGCGTCTTCCAGTCGCTGCCTCAGCTCGGGGTCCATGAACTTGCGCACAAAGGCGGCCTCCTCCATGTTCTCGAAGAGCATCGGCAGACCCCAAAGTTGCGCGTCACGCTGGAAAGCCGCCACTTCCGTGCCGGTAAACGCACCGCCGTGCAGTTGCCCGATGCGCATCTTGCGCCGCACCTGAGTCTGGGTGCCCATCACGCCCCCCGTGTAAAGCTTGAACTTGACCCGGTTATCGGTGCGCTGCTGGATTTCTGCCGTGGCGGAGCGCAGTTCCTTGACCCAGGAAGACTGCTCCGGGATGATGGTCGCCAGCTTGATGGTGGTCTGCGCGGCGGCGTTCCCGCAAGCAAGGAGCAGCGCCAGTATGCCGGCGAGACAACGCGTTGGTGTTGGTTTCATGGCATCGTAAATGGAAGTCATCTCATCACTCAGAAATAGTCGTCGGCTGAAGCCAGCAGGGCACGGGCCCGCTGTTGCGCGATGGTATTGAAAAGGGTTTTTCCCGCGGACACCGGGTTCGCATGGATAACTTCCCGCAGCAGTCGGTCGTGCAGTTCCCGGTCGTAGAGCGTGCGTGCGTAGTAGTCGGCATAGTCGACGCCGATGCTCAGGTCACGGCCCTGTGACAGCCTCATTGCATTTTCAAAGTGCTGCTGGCCCGCCTCGAAGTCTCCACCCATGGCGGGTGGCCTGAGGGTGTCGAGCACCGCAAGATAATGCTCCCTGTTGACCGGCTGGTAGCCGCTGTCGAGTGCCTGCATTTGTTCAAGTGCCGCCTTGACGCGGGGCAGACCCGTCAGCGCCGAGGGCTCGCCCGCGTTCGCCTGGATATAGGCGAGCGAGGACATCGCATAGGTATACAGTTCCGGGACCGCCTTCTTCTTCAGTTTCCCAAGTATCTTCATGTAGTCCGTGTAGCTGGCCTTGTCGAGGCCGCAGGCCGCCGCGGCGCGCACGCAGAGCGCCCGCTCTGCATATTGCCTCGAGCGCGTGGTCAGGCGCGCTGCCCGCGCCGCGTCGTCGACGAACATGGCGGCATAGGCTGCGTAAAGTTGGGCGGCCGCATCGAGCATATCGGCGTTGTCGGGTGAGCCGGCGACGAAACTGTCGAGCATCAGCAGGTAGGCCGGCGCGCCGTCCCGGACCGTTTGCGGGTCGTCCTGGTTGAGGATGGCGGCGCTCAGGTTGTGCGCCAGGTCGCCGGTCGCGGAGTCCAGGACGGTCGCGCAGCCGGCTGCCAGGAGCAGCGTGGAGGCGACAATCGCATGAGTGGCTTTTACCGCTTCAAATCCCATGGGTCCGGTTAGTCCGTTAACAGGCTTTCAGCTATCAGGATCGACGATTATAAACGGTTACGCCGCCGGATGCGGGGCGCGGGCGGGGAAAAACTCCGGTTCCCGTTACTGCCAGTTTAGTTGGGGGGGAAGATAAAAAACCGGACATTGGGAACCGGAGGTAACACTCGGCTTTTGCAGAATTCGCACGGATGCGGGCGCACTGACGCCACGCTCCCTTTTTGCAGTCAATTCAAGGCAGTCCCTGGGCAGAAGTTTTTAATCTTGTTCAAATGCCCGGACAACCACAACACCCTGACGCACAATGTTGAGAATACTGGGTAATTTTAGATGTAATGAGAATTCAACCAGATGAAGATTGACGGAAGATTCACGGAACGTTTTAAGATGCGTTAGGATATGGCTTTGGTTTGCTGGGGTTTCGCCAAACTGGACTTGTTTGAATGAGCTTTGAGTGTTATCGAATTGGTGACTTATTACTTGATGCCGGCACGCAGGAAGTCAGCCGAAACGGCGCCGTTTTGTCGATCCCGCGCTTATCGTTCAAGCTGCTCTTGACGCTGGCGCGCCACGCGCCCAACGTGGTTTCAACGCAACAACTCGAGAAGGAAGTCTGGAGCGGGCTCGTCGTCGACCGCGGCACCGTGAATAAACGTGTGTTGCTGTTGCGGAAATCGCTGGACGAAGAGCAGAGGGAAGAACCGTATATCGCCGTCGTACGCGGATCGGGCTACCGTTTGGTGGTGCCGGTGGAGCGTCTCGAGAGCCCCGAGGACGAGACAGAGGACAAGGCCGGGCGGTGGGCGCACCGGTACCGGCACGGCGCCAACATAGCCAGGAACATTTCATACTGGCTGCTGGGGATCGTGGCTGTGGTGGTGCTTTACCAGGGCATCAGGGACGGCGCGGAAAGCTCGAAGGAGACCGGCGTCGCATCCGGCCCCGATAAGCACTCCGTCGCGGTATTGCCATTCGTGGATATGAGCGGCAACCAGACCCACCGGTACCTCGGGGACGGCGTCGCCGAGGAGATCATCAACCTGCTGACCAACATGCCGGGCATGCAGGTCGCAGCGAGGACGTCCTCGTTCGCGTTTCGCAACAGCAAAAAGACCGCGAAGGAGATCGGTGCCGAGCTCAATGTCGGCGCCATACTCGAAGGCAGTGTCCGGCGTGCCGGGAATGACTTGCGTGTCACCGCGCAGCTGATCGACACCCAGACCGGTTATCACCTCTGGTCGCAGGACTACGACCGGCCGTTCAACGAGGTGTTCTCGGTGCAGGACGATATTGCCATGAACATCGTGCAGGCCTTGCAGCTGAGCTTCGATGAAAGCTCCAGGCCGGATTCGAAAAAGAATTACACCAGCAATGCCGAAGCTTTTGCGCTGTACCTGAAGGGCCGCAGCCTGCTGAATGACCGGATCGAACTGCGCGCGGCGGGATTGCAGGACGCGCTCGGGTATTTCCAGCAAGCCATCTCTGAGGCGCCAAATTTCGCACGGCCCTATGCCGGGTCGGCGGCCGCCTATGCCCTGTTGCCCTCGTACGACCCGAAACTGGACCAGGAAAGCCTTTTCGGCAAGGCCATGGAAAACGCGGCGCTCGCGCTGGAAATCGATCCCGCCTCGACGGATGCGCTGGACGTAATGGCGTACATCCAGTCGACACGCGGCGAATTGCTGCGGGCAGCGGCGATCTTCGAGCAGATCGCCAACCTCGGCAACCAGGATTCGGACTACGTCCACTGGCGGAGCCTGATGATGATGCGGCTGGGCTATTTCGACAGCTTGCTGGACGGTTTGAAGTCCGCCTACCGTTATGATCCCCTGAACGAGCGGATCGGCTGGTCCCTGGCGACCGGATTGCTGCTCGCCGGCAAACCCGAGGAGGCGGCCGACATTCTCAAGCCGCTGGAATACTACGCCTATCGCAACTGTTCGCTGGCACTGACGGCGATCGCGCGGAAAAACTTCGAACAGGCCCGTGCATTGCTGCGCGGCGCGCGCTTGCGGACCGGCGTCCTGCCGCCGGTTTATGCCGATCTTGTAATCGACGGCATTGAACACCCGGACAAGGCCAAGGACTCCGCCGACAAGATCATCACGGCCGAGAGGACCGGAAAGCTGGACAAGCAGGTGAGTTTCGAAGCCCTCCTGATACTGGGTTCGACCCGCATCTACGACCTCGGCATCGATATCGTCAGCGATATCGACAACAAGCAGGTGATGACCGAGTTCTGGAATATCTGGTCCGTCGGGCTGCGGCGCGATCCGCGCTTCAAGGACTGGGTGCGGCAACTGGGTTACGTCGACTTCTGGGAAAAATACGGCTGGCCGGACCGTTGCCGCCCAACCAGCCCGAGTGATTTCGAATGCATTTAGAACCCACCGAACATTCCGCCGAAGCGGACGTTAAGCTAAAAATGTATTGGTGAACCAAGTGAACATCTGTATTTCTTTCGATTCTCACCGGCCACGGTTTGTCCCGTCCGGCTTGCACTGCACCTGGCTGCGCATCCTGGCCGGTCCTCCTCGCAGCATCGCTGCCGGCAATGCTGCTTCGCACGATCGATCAAGCTGCGGTGCCGGCGACGCCGCAATCCAGGAATCCTTGGTGAAATGTCCGGGTTAACGACACACTGGGCCGGCTTGCTGGCGCTGGTCATCTTCGTTGCCGCCTACAGCCTGGTCATACTCGAGGAAAACATCCACCTGCGCAAATCCAAACCGGTGATCGTGGCAGCCGGCATCATCTGGATGCTGGTCGCCTATGCCTACATGAGCAATGGCGATACGCACGTGGCGGCGGAACTGGTGCGGCACAACCTGCTGGAGTTCGTGGAGCTGTTCCTGTTCCTGCTGGCCGCCATGACCTTTATCAACACGATGGAGGAGCGCGGTATTTTTGACGTCTTGCGCGCCTGGCTGGTCAACCAGGGATTCAGTCTGCGCCGGATATTCTGGCTTACCGGCGTCATTGCCTTCTGCATGTCGCCGCTGGCCGACAACCTGGCGACCGCGCTGTTGATGGCCACCGTGGTGATCTCGGTCGGCGGTGACAACAGAAAGTTCGTCGTTCTGGCGTGCATCAACATCGTGGTGGCGGCCAACGCCGGCGGTGCCTTCAGCCCATTTGGCGACATTACGACGCTGATGGTGTGGCAAAAAGGGCTGCTGCAGTTCGATGAGTTCTTTGCGCTGCTGCTGCCATCGATTGCGAACTGGGTGGTCACCGCGGTGCTGTTGTCGTTCGCGCTGCCCCGGGGTCAGCCGAATCCGCTCGAGGAGAAGGCTAAACTGAAGCACGGTGCATTGATCGTGCTGGCCCTGTTCGTGCTGACGATCTCGCTGGCGGTTTCAATGCACAATGTCCTGCACATGCCCCCGGTTATCGGCATGATGACCGGACTGGGTTTCCTGAAGCTTTTCGGCTATTACCTGCAGCGTCGGGACCAGGCCATCCTTGCCGCCCACGGTGTTGACGTCGAGTCTTCCGGTTTCGGCGCTACGGCCACGCACGGCGCCAACGTGGATCACGGCGAGGATATCTACGACATCTACAGCAACCTGCAAAAGGTCGAGTGGGACACGCTGATGTTCTTCTACGGCGTGATCCTGTGTGTCGGCGGTCTCGGTGCCTTCGGCTACCTGGCGCTGGGTTCGGAAATGATGTACACCAATATCGGTCCGACCGTTTCCAACACGCTGGTTGGCGTCGCCTCGGCGGTGGTGGACAATATTCCGGTCATGTTCGCCGTGCTCGCCATGAACCCGGACATGAGCCAGGGCCAGTGGCTGTTGGTGACGCTGACCGCCGGCGTGGGCGGCTCGATGCTCTCGATCGGTTCGGCCGCCGGTGTGGCGGTCATGGGGCAGGCGCGCGGCGTCTATACCTTCCTCGCGCACCTGAAGTGGACCTGGGCGGTGGTGCTGGGCTACATCGCCAGCATTGCCGTGCATTTCCTTATCAACGGCGCCGCCTTCGACGTGCCGGTGGGCACCTGTTGCGGCAACCCACCACTGTAACAACGTGGCTGCAGTCCCGGCGGCTGCAATGACGCCGAAAACCGGTGCGGGGAACGCTGTCAGAAGTCCGCGCTCAGCATGATCCAGAACTTGGTCGTGTCGCCGTAGCTGCTCCCGCTGCTGTCGTAGGACGCGGCCTTGAGCAGGATGCCGTAGTGGTCCATGAATTTGCGCCCGATCGAAGCATCGAATTCGCTACCGAAATCCGATCCGCCCGATTGCGCTGAAAAATCGTGGTAGAGCGCGTTCCAGTTCCAGGACCCGGCTTTACCCTTGACGCCGACGAAGGCGTCATCCAGCCCGGCGGCGGGCGTGGCCAGGAATTTATCGGCCCAACCGTTGAAGGCGTGAAGTGTCGCCAACGGTGTCTGAAATGCCCGGCCGCTGCGGAAACGATCGCCGCCGAGTGACTCGTAACCCGCATACAGCGTCGCCGGAGCAAAGCCGATCGACAGGTCCAAACGCCAATAATCGGCCTGGTAGTCCACCGGGTTGGAAGCGTTGTCCTTCTGTCGCGCGTACTCGAGGCCAAAGCCGATTTTCGCGCTGTCACCCGTTGCCGCCGAGCCGCTGAAGCGCAAGCCCCAGGTCGTGTTCGAGAGCGCTGCCGCGTCCTGGTTGTCGATGTCGTAAAAATAGCCAGTCAGCTTACCGACGCCCTGCAGCGGAAAGGACAGGTTGAAAAGGTGGGTATTATGCGAGTGGTTGCCCGCGGCGACCTTGTCGCCGAAGATGCGGTTGACCCTGTCGACATAGGCGTATTGCAGGTTGAGGCCGTTGGCGGCCTTGTGACTGAACGCCAGCGCATCGTAGGTCTGCTCGTTCTGGCGCCAGCCGACATTGCCGACAAAGCGGGCGTTGTCGTAAATGATGCGTTGTCGGCCAACCCGAAACAGCCCGCCGAAAGAGGCCTTATATTGCAGGTAGGCCTGGTTCCAGTCGGGACCGGTCGGGTCGGCGATCACCGGGTACCCGGGCGGGCGGGGAAAGTTGCCGCCGCCGGCGTTGTAGTGATCCATGCCGAAGTCGGAGACGTAATCGAATTCCACCTTGGCCGAAAAACCGCTCATTTCGGCCGTGGTGTAATTGAGGCGCACGCGCAGCGGTGCGTCCGTCGCATCGTGTGGGAGCGGGTCCTGGTCCACGTTTTCCAGGCGCCAGCGAAGGCTGAGACCGAATTTGCCCGCGGCCGGGGGGTTGTCAGACCCTTCCGCGGCCAGGGCTGTCGAACTCGTGTTCAAGGCCAGCAGCGACACCAGGGCCAATGAAAGATTGACCTTGAGACGTATAGTTTTCATGACGGTGTTCCTCCGGGTAACGGTTGGCTGTGCGACCGCACAGCCAACCGCTCGCCAGTCAGTAGATATCGCGGACGGTGTTGTAAATATTGAATTTACCCGTTGGCGTAACGATCCTGGGTCCTTTGATGACCGCCTTGAGTTTGCGCGTCTTGTCGTCAACGACCACGATCGCCGATTTCTGCTCCTTGCCGTTCCAGACCGAGAACCAGACCTCGTCGCCAGCCTTGTTGTACTCCGGCTGAACCACGCGTTTCGGCCCATCTCCCAGGTCGGCCCATTCGGCGATGGGCAGCCTCTCGAAGCCTTTATCGAGGTGGTCTATGTCGAACACGGCGACGCTCTGAGAGAACTTGGGGTCCGGATTCAGGGGTGCATCGACCCACAGATTCTTGGAATTGGGGTTGGATTTGACGAACAAGGAGCCGCCGCCCATCCCGTGCAGGATGCGCACCACCTTCCAGGCGTTTCCAGCATGCCCTTCGGGATCGGTGCCGACAAACGTGATGTGGTCGCTGCCGAGGGCGCTGGTGATCCACACCGGCCCAAATTCCGGGTCGATGATGTTGGCGCCGCGTCCCGGGTGCGGGATCTTGGTCACTTCCGGCATCGCGATCAGTTTGCGTTCCTTCGAGTCGATGACGGCAATCTTGTTGGATTTGTTGGCGGCTGTCAGGAAGTAGCGGTGCGTGCGGTCCCAGCCGCCGTCATGCAGGAAGCGCGCCGCCCCAATGGTCGTCACGCTCAGGTTATCGATATCCTCATAGTTGACCAGGAGAATCTTTCCGGTTTCCTTGACGTTGACGATGAACTCGGGGTGCTCGTGCGATGCGACGATGGCCGCAACCCGGGGTTCGGGGTGGAATTCCTGCGTATCGACGGTCATGCCGCGGGTCGATACCACCTTGATCGGCTCGAGGGTGTCACCGTCCATGATCGTGTACTGCGGCGGCCAGTACGATCCGGCGATCGCGAACTTGTCCTCGTAGCCCTTGTATTTCGAGGTTTCAACCGAGCGCGCTTCCAGCCCGACCTTGATCTCGGCGACCTTCTTGGGCGGATTCATCCAAAGGTCGATCATGTCGATTTTCGCGTCGCGGCCGATGGTAAACACATAGCGGCCGGAGGCCGATGGCCGTGAAATGTGCACGGCGTAACCGGTCTTGATAATGGTTACGACCTCTTTGCTGTCGCCGTCGATGATGGCCACCTGGCCGGCATCGCGCAACGTAACCGCGAACAGGTTATCAATATTGCGCTCGTGTTGCGGCGCCTTGGGGCGGTCGGCCGGTGCAACCAGCAACTTCCAGCTCTTGGTCATTTCCGGCAAGCCCCACTCCGGCGGTTCCGGCGGTTCGTGCTGCAGGAAGCGCGCCATGATATCGATCTGTTCCGGGCTCAGGTCGCCGGAGGTGCCCCAGTTGGGCATGCCCGCGGCCGAGCCGTACGTGATCAGGGCCTTGAGATAGTCGGTGCCCTTCTCGCGGGTGATATCGGTCGTCAGCGGTTTGCCGGTTGCGCCTTTACGCAGAACGCCGTGGCAGCCGGCGCATCGCTGGAAAAATATCTGCGTGGCCTGCGCATATTCATCCGTGGTCATGGGAGGCCCCTCGGAGTCGATCAGTTGCCGGGTGCCCTCGTGGCCCATCGTCAGCGGGGCGCCCTGGTAGGTCATTTCGCTCTTGGAGGTCACCGGGTGGTCTGAAGGGCCGGTCACCACTTTGCCGCCTCGTGCCGCGGCGACCTGCGCCGAACTGATCTCGCCGCCCTTGTTGCCGAAGGAGTTGAGCACAAAGGTCACCACATCGGCCGTTTCCTCATCGCTAAGATAGGACAGGTTCGGCATGACGGCGTTGTATTCCTTGCCGTTGACGGTAATCGGCCCGCTCAGACCGTTGAGGATGGCCTTGACCGCGCGCATTGGGTCTTCGGCAAGATAATCCGAACCCGCCAGCGGCGGGAACGCACCATTTAAGCCCTTGCCGTCAGCCTGGTGACATGCAGCACATATGCTCTGGAACTTTTTTGAACCTTTGCTGATGCGCTCCTGCAGACCGGGTGCGGTGGCCGAGGCCACTTCTGCGGCGTGCACGGCGTCGTCGCCGGGCGCGGCAACGGCGGTCGTTGCCGCAAAAACACAAGCCATTGCAAATAGGTGTAAAACTAAGTTTCTCATCAGTCAATTTCCTGGCAGTGTGCTGGCGTCCAGCACGCGAATCGGACGTTCCCGGGGCCAATCAACAGACCCCAAAGTCTATTATGCCCTACAAGATATCCCGACAATTGACCTAGATCAATTATCTTGATGTATTTACCACTGCAGGCGGGCGGACAACGAGAAATTTCGACCCGGCCGGGTTAACAGCTCCAGCATGGGGTTGCCAGGTTGATACAGGCTGACATCGGACCAGCGCCAGTAGCGTTTGTCCGCCAGGTTGAACACACCCACCCGCAGTCCCAGGCGGGTGGTGGCCTGCCAACCCGCGGTCAGGTCCATGGTTCGCCACGAAGGTGTCTCAAACCGGGGTCCGCCGGTTTGATCGACGCGGTTCTGCGGGGCCGTGAATGTTCCCTTGAGGTCGGCGTCCCAGCGGCCATCGGCCGATGCCCAGGAAACGCCAAGCACGAGCTGCGGCGGCGATACGCTGTTCAGCGGCTGACCATTCTCCCGGTTCTTACCCCTGGACCAGTAAGCCGCGGCATCCAGGCTCCAGTTCTGCAGCGACTCACTCCAGGCTGCCAGCCCTTGCCGCAGGCGAAAATCCAGGCCATGTATACGCGCCTGATTGATGTTGCGCGACTGGAACAGCAGCACACCGGTTTCCGGGTCTATCCCGATGCGCGCCTTGGTTTCGATGAAATTGTCATAATCGGTTTGGAAGTAAGCCAGCGACAGGTGGGTGCTGTTTGATATGTACCTGAAACCGGTCTCGAAGCCTCTGGACGTTTCCGACTTGAGATCCGGGTTGGGTATCGCCCTGATGTTGAAGAGCGGGATATCAAGACCGATATTGGCATCTTCAAAAGGTGGTGCGCGGAACCCTTTCACGAATTGCGCGTATAGCCCCAGATCGGCACTGAGATGATAGAGCACGCCGATGCGGGGACTGATTCTATCCTCGTTGACCGATACCGCCGAGACCGTGGGATTGTCCCCGAGGTAGATCCCGTCCGGGCGGGGATCCAGTTCGTACCGGTCATAGCGGATTGCCGGAACGAATTCCCAGCGCCCGCCGTCCAGCTTGATCTCGTCCTGGAGGAATATGCCGAGTTCGCTGGTCCTGGACTTTGGGAAGTCCCGCACCGGCAGGTTTTCACCCAGCACGGACTTGGTCACGCTGCCGTCAAGCAGGCTTTGCTGGAATCCATCGCGGAACTCGCTGGAATCGGTACGCTGGAATTCAACGCCGACACCGAGACGGTGTTGGCTGCCCCCGAATGACAATTCGCGGAACAGGTTCAACTCCATACCGCTGAACTCCTGGTCGTATTGAAAAAGGCGCTGCAGACTGACCGGGTGAGTGGAAGCCGCCCGCTCTTCGTGGGTCAGTTGTCGGGTGCGGGATTCCACGGTGAACACGCGCAAAACGCCGTCGCCGAAACGGGCGCTGAACGCGTAATCCGCGCTGAATTGCCTGTGCTCGTCTTTGTCGTCGCCGGTCAGCAACGTCGTTGACCTGAAGCGGCCATTGCCCGGCAGCGATTCGATTCCGGTCTTTACGGTTTTCTCGAAATCGTTCACGCTGAGACGCAGACGGTTCCCCGCTTGCGTGTCGTGGGTCACGCGCAGGAGATAATCCCCGCTGTCCCAGTCCTGCCTGTCCTTGGGTGTGCCGGCGACCGCCCTGTTGTCGGGTTCGTTCCCTTCGCGCCAGGTGGCGGCCACTAACAATCCGTTGTTTTCGTTACCCCAAGTGGCCATGCCGGAGCCGGCCAGGCTGTCGTTGCTGCCCTGGTAGCCGCTGCGCAATGAAAACCAGCGCCGGCCGTTGCCGTTGGCGAGCAGGTCGTCAGGATCGAAGGTGGTAATCGCAACCACACCGCCGAGAGCGTCCGAGCCGTACAACGTGGAGGCGGGCCCATACAGCACTTCGAGACGCTTGATCCGGTCGGTCTCGGTTTGTACGCGGCCAGCGTCCGAGTAGCTGCCGATGGCGAAGCGGTCGCGAACCGGTACGCCATCGATCTCGATGGCTACGCGGTTACCGCCGATGCCGCGGATGTTGATGGCATTGGCGCCAAAGCGGGTACCGGAGGATTCGAGGTCGAGTCCCGGTTCGTAGCGCACCAAATCGTCCATGTCTTCGACGACAAAACGCTGAATCGAGTCGGCGTCGATGACGCTGACCTGACCCACCACGTCGGACAGAGGCCTCGGGCTTTTGCTGGCGATCACTACAAGCGGATCCAGTTCCAGCGGCTGCAACAACTCCGAATTGTCCCCGTTGTCGGCAAATACGGTTGCCGCCGGCAGAAACACGGCCAGCGCAATCGAGCATATTCTTCCCCGCATTCTTGAACTCCAGCGCAAAAAAATTTGCACCTTACAGATACCGTGCGGCGGATATATTGACACAGATCAGTTGTCAATAAACTTCTATGGTCATGGGCGGCGCTTTTGCAAATCGAGCATTCTTGACCTGCGTCAATTGCTTTTTTCAGGACAGGTGTTAAGGTGCTCCGCACGATAGACGTGCTAAACCAATCAGTTATTAACTAAAGAGGAAGAGGCGGCAGGGCAGAACATGCATGGGACAGTCAGTCACAACACGCGTCGGCTGCGGTATTTCCGCTCCCGGCTGAATCCGGTTGGCAATTAAGTCCCATGGGTTCGACCACGTCTTTTCCGGCTGAACTGATCGTCAAGTACGGTTTGGCGGGGCCGCGTTACACCTCGTACCCGACTGCCCTGCAGTTTCACGAGGGGTTTGACGCGGAGGCCTACCGCCGGCACGTCCAGCGCAGCAACGACTACCTGATCCCGTTGCCGCTATCGCTCTATTTGCATCTGCCGTTCTGTAAATCCCTGTGTTACTACTGCGCCTGCAACAAGAAGGTGACACGCAATACGTCCCGCGCGGACGACTACCTGCGGCACCTTTTCCGTGAGATTGAAATGCAGGGGGCGTTGTTCGACCGTGACCGGCAGGTCATCCAGTTGCATTTTGGCGGCGGTACGCCAACCTACCACGCGGATGCGCAACTGCGGGAACTCATGCAGCACCTGGCCCGGCATTTCAATCTTTCCCGGGAGGACAGCCGCGAGTTTTCGATCGAGATCGACCCCCGCACCGTCGACGAAAAACGCGTCGCCAACCTCGCCAAGATCGGCTTCAACCGTCTCAGCATGGGAATCCAGGATTTCGACCCCGCGGTACAGAAAGCCGTCAACCGTATACAGGACCAGGAGCAGACGCTGCGGCTCATCGAGGCTGCGCGCGAAAACGGATTCGACTCGGTTTCGGTAGACCTGATCTACGGTCTGCCGCTGCAAACGGCGGCGTCGTTCGAAACCACGATCGATTCCGTATTGAAGGCACGCCCGGACCGCATTTCCGTCTATAACTATGCCCACCTGCCACACCTGTTTCGTGCCCAGCGCATGATCAACACGGATGAAGTGCCGCCGCCGGAAGTGCGTTTGGAATTGCTCGCCTCGACGACGACGCGGATGGTCGAAGCGGGCTATGTCTATATCGGCATGGACCATTTTGCACTGCCGGACGACGAGTTGTCCGTGGCCATGCGCGAGGGTACGCTGCAACGCAATTTCCAGGGATATTCCACCTGCCGGGAGACCGACCTGGTGGGCATGGGTGTCAGCGCGATCGGTAAGATCGGCAACAGCTTCGCGCAGAACTACAAGGACATCGAAACCTGGCAGGCCGCCGTCGAGGCCGGCGAATTACCTACCTGGCGCGGCATCGGGCTGAGCGGGGAAGACCGTCTGCGACGGGAAATCATCGCGGCCATCATGTGTCAGGGGCTGGTTCGTTTCAGTGAATTCGAAAGATCATATAACATTGATTTCAATGACTATTTCGCTTACGAAATCGAATCGCTGAAACCGTTGGAAGAGGACGGGCTGATACAACTGAGCGAGCAGAGCATCAAGGTCACGCCGACCGGCCTGTTGCTGTTGCGCGCCATCGCCATGAAATTCGACGAGTACCTGATCAAGGATAACGCCGGAAAAGCCTACTCAAAAGTTATTTGATCCGCGCCATTACGCTATAATCTGCTGCCATACCGGTTGGGCGGCGGATCAAAAGGCAAATGGCCACGGAAAGACAGCACAAGCCTCAATTCAGTGGACGCAAGCAGGTCGCGTGCAGTCAGTGCGCGCTCAGCAACCTGTGCCTGCCCCGCGGGCTGGATGCCAGTGATACCGAGTTATTCGAACGCATTGTCTTGAAGTCCCGGCCCATCCAGCCCGGTGAGTACATCTTCCGCGCCGGCGAACCCTTCCGTTCCGTCGCCGCGGTGCGCTCCGGTTGTTTCAAGAGTTTCGTCATCGACCAAAATGGCGAGGAGCAGGTCCTGGGTTTTTACCTGCCCGGCGAAATTATCGGTTTCGACGCGATTCACGAAAAGGTGCACACGGCCAATGTCGTCGCGCTCGATACCAGCTCGATTTGCGGCCTCAAGTTCGAGTCGATCACCGAAATGGCCCGGCAGTTGCCGGTGTTGCAGGAAGAGTTGTTCCGCGTGATGAGCCTGCAGATCTCGGAAATGCAGGCGAACGCCGCTGACCTGAGCGCCGACGAACGAATCGCCCGCTTGCTGTTGTCGTTGTCCGCGCGCTTTGCCAAGCGCGGCTATTCCGCGACCGAGTTCAATCTCAACATGTCGCGGCGCGACATGGCCAGCCATTTGCGCCTGGCGACCGAAACCATCAGCCGGGTGCTGGCGCGCTTCCAGAATGCCGGCCTCATCAGTGTCAACCGGAAAAAAGTGGCCATATTGGATATCGAGGAGATCCAGAAGATCGCCAAGCGGGATAAATCCAAGCCACACCTTCTATGAGTAAACTGCTGATCCTGTCGCGGGAGGCGCAGCAATACGCCGCCCTGGTGGGTGCAGCCGCTCTCGACGACCTCGAAATCAGCCTGGTTCTGGACGATGCCGCATCACTGCGGGAAGCGGCAAGCCGCGCGGCCGACTGCGACATCATCCTTGGCGACCCGCCGTTGGTGGTCGAAGCGTTGCCAATCGCCGCGTCACTGCGCTGGGTGCAGTCGACCTGGGCCGGGATCGACAGCCTCTGTGGGCGGGGCTTGCGGCGGGATTACGTTTTGACGGCCGCGCGCGGCGTCTTCGGGCCGCAGATTTCAGAGTACGTGATGACATATGTGTTCGCGCTGGAACGGCGGATTTTCGAGATGCACGCCGACCAGCAAAAGCGGCACTGGCGGCCGCGGTTCTACCGGCCGGCCTCGGAGATATGCATGGGTATCGTCGGGCTCGGCACGATCGGCCGGCACCTGGCTCGTGTCGCCGGCGGTTTCGGGCTGCGGCTCAAGGGTCTGAACCGCAGCGGCCGGACCGTGCCGGAGGTCGGTGAGGTCCATACGGCGGAGAGCATGGCCCGATTCCTCGGGGAGCTGGATTACGTCGTGGTCACCTTGCCCGGGACCGAACAAACCCGGCACTTCATCGACGCGGAGGCGCTGGGTCTGATGAAACCGACCGCCGTTCTGATCAATGTCGGCCGCGGTCAGGTGGTCGATCAGGGCGACCTTGCCGGGGCGCTCGAACGGGGCGACATCGGCGGCGCCGTGCTGGATGTCTTCGAGGACGAGCCGTTGCCCGCCGAGAGCCCGCTCTGGCGCATGCCCAATACGTGGATCACGCCGCACACCGCGGGGATCAGTTTTCCGGCCGACATCTCCGGTATTTTCGCCGGCAATTACCACCGCTTCCGCCGCGGCGAGCCCCTGGAGCACCGGGTCGATTTCAAATTGGGCTACTAGGGCCTGTCAACGCGATCGGTATATACTGGCGCACGCTTTCAACGTGAAAAAGCGAGGGAGAAACCATGTATTTACGTATTTTGAAAACGGTCTTCGTGGTGCTGATCGCGTTGCTTTGCCTGGTTTACGCGGCCCAGAACATTGCCAACCTCGAGGCGTGCCGCGCGGCTTTTGCATACGTGATGAGTAATGCGGACCATAAGATCTACCCTGTTTCGTTCGGTCCCGCCATCACCAACCCGGCGCTGATCTGGCTGGCGCTGGTGTTCGTCGTGGGCGGTGAACTCAGCGCCGGTCTGCTGTCAGCCAAGGGTGCGCTCGACATGTGGTCCGCGCGAAAGGCGCCGGCCGGAGACTTCCGTAATGCCAAGAAATACGCGCTCATCGGCAGCGGTCTCGGCATCGTCGTCTGGCTGGGCTTTTTCAGCGTCATCGGCGGGGCCTTCTTCCAGATGTGGCAAACGACTGCCGGACAGGCCTCGATGTCCGACGCATTCCGGTTCCTCCTTGCCTGCGGGCTCGTGTTCATCATCGTCAGCATGCCGGAAGATTAACCTGTATATTGCACCCGTCGGAGAAGGTTGCGGCAGGGAGTTCAAAATGAAGCAATGGTGTGTTCTGATCATCCTGGCCGCCGCGACAGGGCTGACGGCTTCCCCTGCCGCCGCGAACGACCGCCTGATCCAGGCGGAGTCCAAGGTGGTCACCAGGCACACGGCCAGGGTCGAGGGCAAGGCGTTTCCCTATACTGCGACCGCCGGCACGCAGCCGGTCTGGGACGATGCGGGTAACGCCATCGCGACGCTGTTCTACACCTTTTACCAGCGTGACGATGTCAAGGACCGGGCGCGTCGGCCGCTGCTGATCTCGTTCAACGGCGGTCCCGGTTCGGCCTCGGTCTGGATGCATATCGCCTACACCGGGCCGCGCAGCCTGCAAATCGATGACGAGGGCTACCCGGTGCAGCCCTACGGCATGCGTGACAATCCGTATTCGGTTCTCGACGCCGCCGACATCGTTTACGTCAACCCGGTCAACACGGGCTACTCGCGCATGCTCGATGCACCGGACGGCAAGGACGGCGACAAGAAGGGGGACCAGGACCAACGCAAGCTGTTCTTCGGTGTCAACGCCGACATCAAGTACCTGGCCGAATGGCTCAATACATTCGTGACGCGCCACGACCGCTGGCGTTCGCCGAAATTCCTGATCGGTGAAAGCTACGGCACCACGCGGGTATCGGGGTTGGCGCTTGAGCTGCAGAACGCGCAATGGATGTATCTGAACGGGGTGATACTGGTTTCACCGACGAACCTGGGCATCAAGCGCGACGGGCCGGTCGGTGCAGCCCTGCGTCTGCCGTATTTCACGGCCGCCGCGTGGTACCAGAAGGCGCTCGATGACACGCTGCAGGGCAGGGACCTCGACGAAATCCTGCCGCAGGCGGAACAATTCGCCGTCAACGAGATGCTGCCCGCGCTGGTCAGAGGCGGGTTCATCGAGCCGGCGGAAAAGCAGCGGATTGCGGAAAAGATCGCCCACTTCTCCGGCCTCAGCGTGAACGCCGTCCTGCAGAACAACCTGGATGTGCCGACCGCCTATTTCTGGAAGGAGCTTCTGCGCGACGAGAGCCTGACGATCGGGCGGCTGGATTCGCGTTACCTGGGTATCGACAAGAAGGACGCGGGCGAGCGTCCGGACTACAACGCCGAGCTGACGACCTGGCTGCACGCGTTTACACCGGCCATCAACTATTACCTGCGCGAAGAGCTGGGTTACAGGACCGATGTCAAGTACAACATGTTCGGTGACGTGTCGCCCTGGGACCGCAAGGAAGACAAGACCGGTGAGAACCTGCGCCAGGCAATGGCCGAAAACCCGTACCTGAAGGTCCTGATCCAGTCGGGCTTTTTCGACGGTGCGACCAATTACTTCAATGCCAAGTACACGATGTGGCAGCTCGACCCGGGTGGCAGGATGCGCGGCCGTCTGCGTTTCGAAGGCTACCGCAGCGGCCACATGATGTACCTGCGGCGCGAGGACCTCGAGGCCGCCAACGAGCACTTGCGTGAGTTTATCCGTGACGCCATACCGGCGGAGGGCCGGGCGGCGAAATACTTGAACCGCGAGCGGCGTGCAGACCCCGTGCCGGCGGACGGCGGCTGACCAGGAGACGACCCGGAACTTGAAAACCTTACAGCAGCTGTTTGCCAGGAACCGCGAGTGGGCGGCGGCCATCCAGGAAAAGGATCCCGGGTTTTTCCCGGCCCTGTCGAGGCAGCAAAACCCGGACTATCTGTGGATTGGCTGTTCCGACAGCCGTGTCCCGGCCAACCAGATCGTCAACCTGCCGCCGGGCGAGGTGTTTGTGCATCGCAACGTGGCCAACGTGGTTGTACATTCTGACCTGAATTGCCTCGCGGTCATCCAGTTCGCGGTCGAGGTCCTCGAGGTCGGTCACATTATCGTCTGCGGCCATTATGGCTGCGGCGGCATCAACGCCGCGCTGGAGGACCGGCACCACGGACTGATCGATAACTGGCTGCGCCATATCGGGGACGTCTACCGGTTCAACGCCGACGAACTGGATGAAATGGAGCCGCGGCGCAGGGCTCGGCGTTTGTGTGAACTCAATGTCATCGAACAGGTGAAGAACGTCTGCGCCACGACGATCGTTCAGAACGCCTGGGAGCAGGGGCAGGAACTCAACGTCCACGGCTGGATCTACGATATCGGGACGGGCCTTTTGAGCGAATTGTGCGAATGCGTGACCGGCGCCGCGCAGCCGGCCGGCTGACCCTTCCGCCCAACGCAGATCCCGATTACATGCCGAAGCGTCCGCGCAGACCGGCGTAAAGTGCCCGTCCGGGGCGTCTGAAACCAACGATTTCCTCGTAATCTTCATCCAGCAGGTTGCTGACCCGCGCGGTCAGTTGCAGTGAGCGCGTCAGCCGCCACGCGACGGCCATGTCCAGCACGCTGTGGGCGCCGACCCTGACGCGGTCGAGCGTGTACGTCGCGGGGGAGTAGAGCACGTCCCGCTGCGGGCCGCTGTAGTCCAGGTTCAGGTTCAGGTTGCCGCGGCCGCCGGCGAAGCGGTAGTTGGCGGAGACACTGGCCATGTGCTTCGGCCGCCTGACCTCACGCAGCCGCCTTCTCTGGGCGTCCCGCTCGGTCGCGTCGGTGTAGGTATAGGACGCGGTCAGCGTCAGGGGCTTGCCCAAGTGCGCGTCGAACACGGTCTCCAGGCCCCTGCGCCGGCTGCCGGTTGACTTGTTCCTGGCCGTGTACAGAAAGCTCACCGGGTCGAACACGAAGCTGTCGATCTCGTCTTCGAGGCTCTGTTCGTACCACGCCAGTTGCAGGGCGTAGCGGCCGTCCGCCCAGTCGCTGTCCATGCCGATTTCCCAGCCGCGCGAAGACTCCGGCTTCAAATCGGGGTTGCCGATGAAGAGATCGGGATAGTAACCGAAACGCTCGGTGAAGGTCGGCGTTTTCGAACCGGTGCCGGCCGAGGCCCGCAAGCGCAGGGACGCCGAGACGCGGTAAGAAGCGGCTGCCTGCCAGGTCCTGGCATTCCTGAACGCACTGTACTCGTCCAGCCGGCCGCTCAGCGTCCAGGTCAGGCCCTCGAGCGGCTTGCCGACGTATTCGAGCGCCAGGCTGTCGGCCGAATACGACTGGTTCTGGTTCGGGTCGGCAAAAGGCGAGGCCTGGCCGCGCTGGGAGAAATCCAGTTCCTGGCGTTCCAGCGCAAAACCCACGTGCTGGCTCACGGCGCCGTGCGGGCCGAAGCCCAGTCCCCCCTTGAGACGCAGTTCCACGGTGTCGGCGCCGGTCGACCCGGTCCACAGGCCGCTGTTGAAATTGTCGTTGTCGGAAATCATCCGGTTGACGGAAAGCTCGCCCGTCCACGATTTCCCCGGTGGCCGGATGCCAAGCGCTCCGCTCAGGTACGACTGCCTTGATTTTGACATCAGGTTGGCGTCGACCGGCAGGCCGGTCGTAACGTAGTCGATATCGTCGTAGTCGCCGGCGGCGTCCACCACCTGGCCCGAAAAGCGCAGGCTGACGCTTTCGCTGGCATCGTAATCGAGCGCGATATTGCCGGTCGTATTCCGCGCGCCGTCCTTCTCATGGCCCTGCCGGGAAATATTGGTGCCGTTGCTGTAAAGGTGCGACAGGCCGGCGTTGAGCGCGAGCTTGTTGCCCGTCCAGCCCCCTTCCAGGCTGGCGTCCAGTGTTTCGAAAGAGCCTCCTTCGACACGGCCCGCCAGGTAGCGGCCGGCCGCATCCTTCTTGCGGATGATGTTGATGACGCCGGCGATCGCGTCGCTGCCCCAGGTCGCGCTTTGCGGGCCGCGGATGATCTCGATGCGTTCGATGCCGTCCGTCAGCGCGAACTGGTACTGGAACTCGTCGGAAAGCCCGGGGTCGTTGGCGCGCACGCCGTCGATCAGCACCAGCAGGTGATTGGCCTCCGCGCCGCGAACACGCACCTGGGTCTGCGTGCCGGGGCCGCCGGCCTGGCTGACGGCAAAGCCAGGCACGTCGCGCAACAGGTCGGCGAGATACCGGGCCTGCTTTTGTTCGATGTCCTGCCACGTAATGACTGTCACGGAACTGGCGACATCACGCAGTGACAGCGGCTGCAGACCGGCCGTGACCACCAGCGGGTCCAGTTCGACGGGAACGTCCGCCAGCGTCACGCTGCAACAGAGCAACGCAAGTGCACCGCCAAGGCGGCGAATGGGTCCGGAAAAGGTCTTGGGCATCGGTATTCTCCACGGCGCTCTCACCCGAACGCCTTGGTTTCGTGCGAACCGTGTCGAGGGAGGCTGGGAGCTTGCTGTTGACCGTCGGTGCCGGACTTTGCAGTTCTCACAGCTCTTCGCCCGCCGCGAATGCGCTTGTGAAAATTACTGCTGGCCGGTCTCCGGGCTCACGAAGGGCGGCCGATGACCGCCATTGACGGATCGCCTTCCCATGCTCGCGCACAGTGGCTGCTGTGATCCGTGCCTTCGTCTACCGTTGCGGGGGCAGCGACGGGTTAGTCAAACGAACGACGCACCGTCTTCCCGTTTAATCCCACGACCGGGCGGTCGGAGGGACACCTGCAGACTCGCGGGTAGATTGCTCGATCGAACGTTGCTTGTCAATCGCGGGGTTGGAATTGGAAGCCGGCGAACTGCTCGCGCAGGGCGATCTTCTTGATCTTGCCGGTCGCGGTATGCGGAATCTCATCGACGAATTCGACGGCGTCCGGCATCCACCACTTCGCGATCTTGCCGTCCATGTAGGCCAGCACCTCCTCGGCGCCGACGCCGGAACCGGTCTTGCGCACGACGATCAGCAACGGCCGCTCGCCCCATTTCGGATGCCGGATGCCGATGACCGCCGCCTCGGCCACGCCGTCGCAGCCGAGCGCGGTGTTTTCGATCTCGATCGAGGAGATCCACTCGCCACCCGACTTGATGACGTCCTTGTCGCGGTCCGTGATCTGCATGTAGCCGAGTTCATCGATGTTGGCGATGTCCCCGGTATCGAACCAGTTGTCTTCATCGACGGCGTCTTCGTCCATCCGGTAATAAGCGCGGGCGATGCCGGGGCCGCGGACCAGCAGGTGGCCGGCCGACTTGCCGTCGCGCGGCAATTCGTTGCCGTCGTCGTCGACCACTTTCATCTCGACCAGGTACGGCGGCCGGCCCTGTTTCAGCTTGAGCCGGGTGCGCTCTTCTCCGTCGAGTCCCATGGTCGCGTGCTTCATTTTGCCGATGCTGCCGATCGGCGACATCTCGGTCATGCCCCAACCGTGAAACACCTCGACACCGTACTCGTTTTCCAGCTTTTCGAGTATCAAGCGCGGCAACGCGGCGCCGCCGATCATGACGCGTTTGAGGTGTGTCAGACCCAGCCCATTTTCTTCCATGTATTGCAACAGGCCGAGCCACACGGTCGGCACGGCGGCCGACGTGCTGACCCGTTCGTCCTCCAGCAGTTCGTAAAGGCTCTTGCCGTCCATCCCCCCGCCTGGCAGGACCAGGCCGCCACCGACAATGGGTACGAAAAAGACCGTGCCCCAGGCATTGGCGTGGAACATCGGCACCACGGCCAGGAAGTTTTCCGTCGAGTCGAGACCGAGCACGTCCGGCTGGGCACACATCAGTCCGTGCAGAACGTTGGAACGGTGCGAGTACAGCACGCCCTTGGGGTTGCCCGTCGTGCCCGAGGTATAGCACAGCGCGGCGGCCGTGTTCTCGTCGAAGCGGGCCCATTCGAAGCCGGGGTCGATAGCGGCCAGCCAGGTCTCGTAGGCGACCGCACCAGGCAGGCGTGTTGCCGGCATGTGGGCGTCGTCGGTCAGGATGACGTACTTGCCGACGGTCGGCAGCCTGTCCGAGATCGCTTCGACGACCGGCACGAAGGTCAGGTCGACAAAGAGCATGCGGTCCTCGGCGTGGTTGATGATGTAGACCAGTTGCTCGGCAAACAACCGCGGGTTGACCGTGTGGCAAATGGCGCCGATGCCCATGATGCCGTACCAGGTTTCCAGGTGGCGGTCCGTGTTCCAGGCCATCGTGGCGATACGGTCACCGATACCGACACCGTCCCTCGTCAGGGCCGCGGCGACCCGCAGGGCCCGTTGCCGCAGGTCGCGATAGGTGTAGCGTCGAATCGGCCCCTCGACGGAGCGAGTGACCATCACGCGCTCGCCGTGGTTCAGGGCGGCGTGGTCCAGCATCGACGGCACGGTCAGTTGGTAGTCCTGCATCAGGCCCCGCATCGTGTTCTTCTCCTATGCAGTTGCACGCCAGAGCGCCGCCGCCGCCAGCGCTGTCATTGCGATGACAATGACGAAACCGATCGCAAACGCTGCAAAGCGGGCGGGGACAACATTGGACCCCATGTGGATCCAGGCGTGGACCAGCCTGGAGGCGACGAAAGCCCAGGCCAGTGTTAACACCATGATGTCGACCGCACCGAGGGCGGCAAACATCAGGCAGAGCACGTAGAACAGAAGCGGCACCTGGAACTGGTTGCGTATGTTGTTCGAGACCTTGAGCACGTGATCCGGCCAGGCATCGTTGTCCAGCGGGGTCTTGGACAGGTCCACGTTACCCGCCGCCAGCGCCTTTCGCTTTTCCAAGCCCAGCCGCAAAAAGCCGACGAGCGTGATTGCGATCTGGGCCAGAAAAGGCCAAAAGATCTGCTTGGTGTCCATGACTCCCTCCGTTCAGTTGCTGGTATTTCTCAGACGCTCAAGCCGGATAATATACCAACCGCCTCCGCGGCACGCTCGGCGGGCACGAAAATGTGGTCATGGAAGTACGCTGCGATCACGTTGGCCGCGATGCCGCGGGCGGCCAGGGAAGCCGCGACCCTGGCCGTCAGACCGGTTTCCTGCAAGCTGGTGCTGAGATCCAGCGTGATGCGCCTGAAGACGCCGGTGTAGGTCAGGCCGGCCCCGTCCGCCGTGGAGCGGGGCAGCACCAGCGTGAGGCCCTCGGTCTCGGCGCAACACGCGACCGGCTCGAGGTCCGCGCAGTCGCCGTAGCTGGCGTTTTCCAGCGTGCAGAACACGAAATCGCCTCCGGCGACACGCGGTAACAGGGAACGAAATGTTTTGCTCATGTTTCTCCGCCAGTATTCATCCCAGGCCTGCGACTGGGATATCATGCGCAGTGTAAGCGGCCGGACGCAAGCGACGCGAAGTTTGCCGGCGCGGAAATTCGGACCGACACGCTTCAAGGTAGCGAGAACCGTACATGAACACACTGTTTATATGCACTGGCAATTCCTGCCGCTCGCAGATGGCTGAAGGCTGGCTGCGCGCACTCGGAGGAGGTGCGGTCGAGGCGCGCTCGGCCGGTATCGAAGCGCACGGCTTGAACCCGCGTGCGGTCCGGGCCATGCAAGAGGCAGGGGTGGATATTTCGCGGCAGGCTTCCACCCGGCTGACGCCGGCCATGCTCGACTGGGCCGACCTGGTGGTGACGGTTTGCGGACATGCCGAGGAGCGCTGCCCCTTGCTGCCCGCGGGTACGCGCAAGGAACACTGGTCGTTGGATGACCCCGCCAGGGCCGTGGGTTCCGAGGCGGAGGTTACGGCCGTTTTCAGGGCCAGCCGCGACGACATCCGGCAGCGCGTCGCGGCGCTGCTCGGGCGTGGCGGAGAGGACTGACTGATGCGAGAGAGCCCTGCGAAGCAAAGCGCGGAACCCGGCATGGGCCCGTTCGAGCGATTCCTGACCTTGTGGGTGGCGGTCTGCATCATCGCGGGCATCGCGCTGGGCCACCTGTGGCCGCGTCTATTTCATCTCATGGGCGGTATGGAAGTCGCTCGCATCAACCTGCCCGTGGCGGTGCTGATCTGGCTGATGATCATCCCGATGCTGTTGAAAATCGACCTCAAGGCGCTGAAAGGCGTGCGCCGGCACGCCCGCGGTGTCGGCATTACGCTGTTCGTCAACTGGGGCATCAAGCCGTTCTCGATGGCGCTGCTGGGCTGGCTGTTCATCGGTCACTTGTTCCGGCCCTGGCTGCCGGCGGAGCAGATCGAGTCCTATATCGCCGGGCTGATTATCCTGGCCGCCGCGCCGTGCACGGCCATGGTGTTCGTCTGGAGCCACCTGATGCGGGGCGAGCCGCACTTCACGCTTTCGCAGGTGGCCCTGAACGACGTCATCATGGTATTCGCGTTCGCGCCGGTGGTGGGTTTGTTGCTGGGCCTGTCCAGTATCCGTGTGCCGTGGGACACGCTGCTGCTGTCGGTGGTGCTGTATATCGTCGTGCCGCTGTTGATCGCCCAGGCCTGGCGCGCCCGTCTGCTGCACGGCCCGGATGGCGAGGCGCGTCTGCAGACGGCTGTCTCGAAGATCGGGCCGGTGTCGCTGGTGGCGCTGCTGGCGACGCTGGTGCTGCTGTTCGGCTTCCAGGGCGAGGAGATCGTCGCCCAACCATTGGTCATCGTCCTGCTGGCGGTGCCGATCCTGATCCAGGTGCTGTTCAACTCGGGACTGGCCTATCTGCTCAACCGCCGGGCCCGCATGCCACATTGCGTAGCGGGGCCTTCCGCCCTGATCGGCGCCAGCAACTTCTTCGAACTGGCCGTGGCCACCGCCATCGCCCTGTTCGGCTTCGGTTCCGGCGCGGCGCTGGCGACCGTGGTCGGTGTCCTCATCGAAGTCCCGGTGATGTTGTTCGCGGTGCGAATAGTCAATCGTTCACGGGACTGGTACGAAGCGCGCGAAGGTATCGAGAAGCTGCGTTGTTAGCGCACCGGTAAGTAGCCGCCGTCCACGCCGGTTTTCGAGAAAACCATCTGCCACAGCTGGTTGCGCCTGGCGCGCGCCGAGCCCGCGGCCGACAATAGCCAGAAGCGCCACATTCGATAAAACCGCGTGCCGTAGCCAAGTTGCTCGAGTCGTTCACGGCCGGCGTCGATGTTGGCCATCCAGGCCATCAGGGTCGGGTCGTAATCGGCGCCGAAGTTGTGCCAGTCTTCCATGATGAAAACACCTTGTGCCGCCGCGTCGATCTGCTTTTGCAGGGGTATGCAGCCACCCGGGAAAATGTACTTGATGGTCCAGGGGTCGGCCTGCAGTGCGGGGGTGTTGGTACCGATGG
>Ga0210122_1000038_pt1 | contig 32000 bp, 29 predicted proteins | sample Muzzi_CordB_D2_FD_185530 | JGI IMG/M metagenome (GOLD analysis project Ga0210122, IMG submission 185530) | Wetland microbial communities from San Francisco Bay, California, USA, that impact long-term carbon sequestration - Muzzi_CordB_D2 (SPAdes) | ecosystem: Environmental > Aquatic > Marine >... | reverse complement strand
GAAAACCTCGGTTACATGTCGGGCGCGCTCAAGGACTTCTTCGACCGAACGTACTATGCCGTGCTCGAGGAAAAGCAGGGCCTGCCCTACGCGCTCTATATCCGCGCCGGCCACGACGGCACCGGGACCAGGCGCGGCGTCGAAACCATCATCACCGGGCTGCGCTGGAAGCAAGTACAGCCGCCATTGATCTGTCGCGGCGCGTATGTGCCCGAATTCGCCGATCAATGTCGCGAGCTTGGTCTCGCCATGGCTGCCGGATTGGAAGCCGGCGTGTTCTGACTCCGGTTCTAGACACAGCCAGCACGACCTGCTCAGATGGATGAAGCCCCAAAAATCCCGAGGAGACCGCCCGGTGACGATCATCGACTCCCAAGTCCACGCCTACGAGGCGAACACGCCCGAACGCCCCTGGCACAGCGTGCCGAACTGGCCCGACCATGTGACCGGCGACGAGATGGTCGCGGCGATGGACAAAGTCGGTGTCGACGGCGCGATCTTCATTTCCGCCTTCTCGCTCTACCAATACGACGCGAGCTACGCCGTCAAAGTGCAACAGGCCCATCCCGACCGGCTCGCGATCATCAAGCCGGTCAACCCTGACGATCCCGCGGTTGCAGATGTCATCGCCGACTGGAAGGCGACACCCGGAACAGTCGGCGTCCGCATCATGCTCTACAAGGAGACCGGCCGCACCGCCGACGATCCCGGCATCGATCGCATCGCCCGCGCTGCCGCCAAGCACGACTTTCCCGTCAACATGCTGTTCTGGGACAATCTCGAGGTTGGCACCGCCGTGATCGACCGCCACCCCGAGACCCGCTTCATCATCGACCACATGGCGCTCAAGCAGCCGCACACACCGCCGGCCCCGCCCGAACCATGGGCCAACCTGCCGAAGGTGCTCGAACTGGCCAAGCGCGACAACGCGGTGATCAAGGTCTCCGGTGCCTGCACGCTGTCGCGCGAGCCCTACCCGTTCCCTGACATCTGGGATCCGCTCGCCCGGGTGTTCGACGCCTGGGGTTTCGACCGCTGCCTGTGGGGCACGGACTGGACGCGCGCCTACGCCGTCGTCAACTACGAGCAGGCCGTCGAACCCTTCCTCAAGACCGATCGCCTGACCGACAGCGAGCGGGCGATGCTGATGGGCGGCGCCTGTGCCAGAGTCTATCGCTGGTCGCCGAAGTAACTCTGGCCTGGTCACCATTGTCACCGAAAGCGGGAACTGGCGCATTGGGCAGCGGCGATGTGCGACCAATATTGAAACGCCGTGTCCGCTCGATCCCTGGCCACGAGCGGACATGAATCGGGATCGATAAATCCCGGCCACCGGGCGAAGCACAGGCGATCTAATGCCTGGCTGCAGGACGGCGATCCGCGACGATCCGATTGCCTGATCGGCCCGGACATCCCGCCCGGTTGTGATTCCGCGAGTTAACTCGGCAGTCCCCGCGGCAGCAGAGGCCCAGGACAAGGATTTCCAGTATCGCAATTGCCGCTCGGGATTCCCGCTTGCGGGGGAACGGACGGAGCCCGTGGCGAGGGATTGCATCGCAAGGCAGGCTCAGCCAAAACGCAGCCCCATGCTCGTCATCGACGACCTCGCCGTCCGCATCGCCGGCCGCACGCTGATCGAAGGCGCCTCCGTCAATATCCCGACGGGCGCGCGCGTCGGCCTGGTCGGCCGCAACGGCGCCGGCAAGACCACGCTTTTCAACGTAATTGCCGGCGACCACGCGCCGGAACACGGCAGCGTCACGTTGCCACCGCGCTGGCGCATCGGGCGGCTGGCGCAGGAAGCCCCAGGCGGACCGGACAGCCTGCTCGACGTGGTGCTCAAGGCCGACAGCGAGCGCACCGCCCTGCTTGCCGAAGCGGAGACCGCCACCGACCCGCACAGAATCGCGGAAATCCAGACCCGGCTCGCCGATATCGGCGCGCACGCGGCGCCGGCGCGCGCGGCGTCGATCCTCTCGGGCCTCGGCTTTTCCAGCGCCGACCAGGAGCGCGCGGTGCAGGAATTCTCCGGCGGCTGGCGTATGCGCGTCGCGCTCGCCGCCACCTTGTTCGCGCAGCCGGATCTGCTGTTGCTCGACGAGCCCACCAACTATCTCGACCTCGAAGGCACGCTGTGGCTGCAGGACCATCTGGCGCGCTATCCGGCGACGCTGATCGTCATCAGCCACGACCGCGATCTGCTCGACAGCGCGGTCGGCCATATCCTGGCGCTGGAGCAGCAGAAGCTCACCTTGTGGCGCGGCGGCTATTCGTCATACGCGCGCCAGCGCAGCGAGCGCGCCGCCCTCGACCAGAAGCTGATCAAGAAGCAGGAAGCGCAGCGCAAGCACCTGCAGGCCTTCGTCGACCGCTTCCGCGCCAAGGCCACCAAGGCGCGGCAGGCGCAGTCGCGGCTGAAGATGCTGGCCAGGCTGGAGCCGATCGCGGCGCTCACCACCGACGAGGTGCGACCGATCAATATTCCGGCGCCGGACAAATTGCTGTCACCGCCGATCATCGCCACCGACGGCGTTGCGGTCGGCTACGAGCCCGGCAAGCCGGTGTTGTCGGACTTGAGCTTGCGCATCGATGACGACGATCGTATCGCGCTCCTGGGCGCCAACGGCAATGGCAAGTCGACCTTCGTGAAGCTGATCGCCGACCGGCTGCAACCGATGCAAGGTTCGGTCACCCGCGCGGCGACACTCAAGATAGGCTATTTCGCCCAACATCAGGTGGATGAACTCCATCTGCAGGAAAGCCCCTACGACCACCTGCGCCGTTTGATGCCGGACGCGGCGGAAGCGACCGTGCGCGCGCGCGTGGGATCAATCGGCTTCTCAGGCGCGGCCGGTGACACCAAGGTGGAAAAGCTGTCCGGCGGCGAGAAGGCGCGGCTGTTGCTGGGCCTCGCGACGTTCGAAGCGCCGCATCTCGTCATCCTCGACGAACCCACCAACCATCTCGACATCGACAGCCGTGGTGCGCTGGTCGAGGCGATCAACGATTTTCCCGGCGCGGTGATCCTGGTGTCGCACGATCGCTATCTGCTGGAGGCCTGCGCCGACCGCCTGTGGCTGGTGGCCGACGGCAAGGTGAAGCCGTTCGACGGCGACCTCGACGACTATCGCCGCACGGTGCTGAGCGAGCGCAGCGGCGGCAATGCGGGCGCTACAAAATCCACTTCGGGTCCGAGCCGCGGCGATGTGCGCCGCGCGGCGGCCGAGAAGCGCGCCGAGACCGCGCCGCTGCGCCAGCGGATCAAGCGCGCCGAGGCCGAGATGGGCCGCCTCACCCGCGCGCTGGCGGGGCTGGATCAGCGGCTGGCCGATGGCGAGCTGTTCATCCGCGATCCGGGACAGGCGGCGTCACTGGCCAAGGCGCGAGCAGACACCGCGCAGGCACTCGCCGCCGCCGAAGAGGAATGGCTCGCTGCCAGCCAGGCGCTGGAAACGGCGTGAGACTTACTGGACGTAGACGCGCCCGCTGCCCTGCCGGGCCGAGCGGGTGCTGACCGGCTTGCGCCTCGACTTCGACTTGGCTGTCTGCGTTTGTGGCAAGCCCTCGATGACATCCAGCCGCCCGGATTCGAAACGGTAGACGCCGGGCCAGTTACCGCCGGCGTAAGTCAAAACGACCTTGCGCTCGCCCTTGGCATCAGTGCCGATGGAGACGTTGCTGGGCGTGCCGGCACGGCGCACCACCTGGCATTCGCTCATGCCGAGCGCGACACCACCCATCACCGGCGGCAGGGACGGCCCTCCGCCGGCCAGGCCCTCCGGCTGCAGCCGGTCGGGTGGCGGCGCCGAAACCTGGATTGCCGCCGGAGGAGCCGCTGCCATCGGGGCGCCGGCGAGATCGCCGGCGAACGAGCCGACCGGCCGGTCGGCGGGCGGCGCCGCGGCGGTCTGTGCTTGCGGTTCGGCGGCCTGCGGTTGCGGCGTGGCCTGGACCGTCTCGGCGGCGCAGCCACCGTCGGCGCTGACCAGGTCCTCCGGCGCCACCGGCCCGCTGGGACCGAGGTTTACAGCGTCGCGGTTAAAGTCCGACTTGGTGAAGTCGGAGAGGTCGAACAGCCTGGACGGCTTGGAAAACATGCTGCTGTAGGTTTCTTTTTCGAGCAGCGGGTTGTTGCCTGAACAGCCGGCCACCGCCCAGGCGACGGCGCAAACAAGCCCGATCTTGCAACTCAGACGCGGCACGCGAATGCTCCCCGGCGACTGGCCTATGCGCTTGTCCGTTAAGTCCTATTTTGCGTCATCACGATGGCAGCGGGCAAGGCTCTGCTGCCCAACAGGGTTACCGGTGGCTGGCGTAAGCAGCCAATGGCCGACCAGTTCATTGGCCGACCGCCGCCATAGCGGCGAGCACGGGCGCGGTAGTAGGCGGCCGGGCGCCCGCCGGGTCAAGCCTTCTTCACCCAGCGCCCGTTCTCGTCCGGCTGCCAGTAGGTGACGTCAAAGCCCCTGGCCTTGGCCTCGCTCCAGTGCACGCGCGCCGCGGCGACTGCCTCCTCGTCGTCGCCGTCGAACATGAGCACGATGCGCTGGTAGCTTTCCGGATCAGCCGGCATCGGCGCGCCCTCGATAAGGAAACGCACACGCGAGTCGTTGGGATTGCTGTCGGTGAGCGTCAGCAGCACCGGCTGCGCCTGTGCTTCGGCTTCGCGCCAGGTGCCGTGCGGCAGGAAGCCGTCGTCGCGGTAGGTCCACAGATGGGCGTCAAGCGCCTCAATGCGTTCTTCGGACGCACCCTGCACCACCACACGCCAGCCGCGCTCCAGCGATTTCTCCAGCAGCGTCGGCAGCACGCCTTCGAGGCGCTGGCCTTGCAGATGGTAGAAAAGGATTTCGGTCATGGCGCCCTGCCCGCCGCTACTTCTTCTCGTAATGATCCGCCACCAGCCGGTCCAGCAACCGCACGCCCCAGCCGGAACCCCAGCTCTTGTTGACGTCGTTCTGGCGCGAGTCGAAGCCGGTCCCGGCAATGTCGAGATGCGCCCATGGCATCTTGTCGTCGACGAAACGCTTGATGAATTGCGCGGCGGTGATGGCTCCACCAAAGCGACCGCTGCCGGTATTCTTCATGTCGGCGAATTTGGAATCGATCTGCTTGTCGTATTCGGGCCCGAGCGGCATGCGCCACACCGTCTCGCCGGCAGCAAGCCCCGCCTTGGTGATCCGGTTGGCAAGATCGTCGTTATTGCAAAACATACCGGCGTGCTGATGGCCGAGTGCGACGATAATGGCGCCGGTCAGCGTCGCCAGATCAATCATGAATTTCGGCTTGAAGCGCTGCGCCGCGTACCAGATGACGTCGGCGAGCACGAGGCGGCCCTCGGCGTCGGTGTTGATGATCTCGATGGTCTGGCCCGACATCGACTTGACGATATCGCCGGGGCGCTGCGCGTTGCCGTCCGGCATGTTCTCGACCAGACCGATGATGCCGACCGCGTTGACCTTGGCCTTGCGCCCGGCCAGCGCGCGCATCAGACCGGTGACACAGGCCGCCCCTGCCATGTCGCCCTTCATGTCCTCCATGCCACCCGCCGGCTTGATCGAAATGCCGCCCGTGTCGAAGCATACGCCCTTGCCGATAAAGGCAACCGGCGCCTCGCTCTTCCTGCCGCCGTTCCAGCGCATCACCACGACGCGGCTGTCGTGCCGCGAGCCCTGGCCGACGCCGAGCAGCGCATTCATGCCCAGTTTCTTCATGGCGCGCATGTCGAGGACTTCGATGCCGACGCCGAGCTTCTTCAGTTCGCCCGCCCGGCGGGCGAACTCGGCCGGATAGAGCACGTTGGCCGGCTCGTTGACGAGGTCGCGAGCCAGCAGCACGCCCTCGGTCACGGCCGCGCGCGGGCCGTCGGCCTTGCGTGCGGCGGCCGCATCGGCGGCCGCGATCGTGACGCTGCGCCGCGCCGGTGGCGTCTCGTCCTCCTTGCGCTTGGTCTTGTAGCGGTCGAAGGCATAGGCACGAAGGCGCACGCCTTGCGCGAGTTCGGCAGCCTGTTCGGCGCTCATGCGCCCGCGGGGCATTTCGGCGAACACGCAAGCTTCGCGCGCGCTCGTCGGCAGCTTGCCCATGGCGATGCCGCCAAACTTGACGAAGTCCCGAGGCTGCAGATCGGCGGCCTTGCCAACTCCGATCACGATCAGGCGTCCGGCCTTGAGCCCCGCCGGCATGACCAGTTCGAGGCTGGAACCACTCTTGCCGGTGAAACGCTCGGCCTTGCCGGCGCGTGCCACCAGGCCGGCGGTGGCGCCCAGCGCCTTGGCGGTGGCCGGGCCGAGCTTGAGCCCCTCCCCGCAGAACACGACGAATACGCCCTTCGCCGGGGCGGCGAACGGAACAAAGCCGAGCGTGAGGGCGTCGGGCATGGAGGCAATTCCTTACTGGTGAGAACCGAACCGGGCCCGGCGGGCCTCAGGGCCCCATATGGACCGACGGTGCCACGCTGCAAAGACCAAAAATGGCTTCATTTCCAGCATTTACACAGGGGCGCCGGCGCTTGGCCGCACCGCCGCAAGGTCTGGGTAAAACCGATCCCTGCGCGGCCATGCCCGCTTGCCAGAATCGGCCGCGAGGCGCACCCGGACCGGGGCCCCGGCTTAACTATTTATTGTGCATGATCAACGGCTTTGCCTTTGGGCGGCCACTTTGTGAAAGGATCAAGGTAAACCTAGAGGGGGCGGGTTAACGGGCTGGACCGGCGCGTCGCCAGGCGAGCCGGAGCCTGCGCGGGCGCGTGCCAGTAGTCTGGCGGATTGGGGGATGACGCCGCGGATGGGGTCGATCAGCCGATATATCTTCCGCACCACGTTCAGCGCATTCCTGATCGTGCTGTTCACCCTGACGGCTGTCATCTGGGTGACGCAGGCGCTGCGTGACATCGACATCGTCACCAACCAGGGCCAGACCATCGTGGTGTTCGTTGGCATCACCGGTCTGATCGTTCCGCTGCTCGTGCTGGTGATCGCGCCGATCGCGCTGGTGATTGCCGTTGCGCACACGCTCAACAAGCTGTCCACCGACTCCGAAATCATCGTGATGAACGCCGCCGGCATGTCGCCGTGGATCCTGTTTCGCGCCTTTATGACAGTAGCAATCGTGGTCTCCGTTCTGGTGACCGCGATCAGCGCCTATTTTGCGCCCAAGGGTCTGCGCATGTTGCGCGACTGGATTACCCACGTGCGCGCGGACGTGGTCAGCAATATCGTGCAACCAGGACGCTTCACCGAGATCGAAAACGGCGTCACCATCCATATTCGCGAACGGCGCCGCAATGGACAGTTGGCCGGCATCTTCCTCGACGACCGGCGCAACCCGAAGGAACGCCTCACCGTGTTGGCGGAAGCTGGCGACCTTCTCGACAACGACAAGGGCACCTTTCTGGTGCTGCAAAGGGGCGTGGTGCAACGGCATGAGGCCGGGCAGCGTGATCCCGCCATGGTCAGTTTCGACCGTTACGCGTTCGACCTCTCGCAGTTCGCTGGCGGCCCGAAAGCGGTTAAATATTCGATCCGCGAGCGATATCTCTGGCAGCTGGTTTTTCCTGATCCGAAGGATTCGTTTTACGTCGAGCAGCCAGGCCAGTTCCGCGCCGAAATGCACGACCGGCTGATCGCGCCGCTTTATCCGCTTGCCTTTGTGGTGCTCGCCTTCGCCTATCTGGGCGCGCCACGCACCAACCGGCAGAGCCGCACCGTATCGATGCTGGGCGCCATCGTCAGCGTGGCGCTGCTGCGCCTGATCGGTTTCGCTTCCACGGTGTTCGGCGCCAACGCACCGTGGATGCTGTCGCTGCAGTACATCGCGCTGGCAGTCGCTTTCGGCGGCGGCGGCTACGTGATCCGCACCGGTTTGATCCTTGAGCCGCCGGTGTTCATCGTCAACTGGTTCAATGCGCTCACCGAGCGCATCACCCAACGGTTCGCCACCTCATGAACTGGCCCTTGCAGATTGTCGGCGGGACACTGGCGCGCTATTTCGGCCTGCGCTTCCTCGGCACCGTGCTGACGGTGTTCCTCGGCCTGTTCTTGCTGGTGGCGCTGCTCGACTATATCGAGCTGATGCGGCGCGCCAGCGACATCCCGCATGTTTCGGCGCTACTGGTGGCGAAGACATCGTTCTTCCGCGTGCCGCACGTGATCGAACGCGTCCTGCCGTTCTGCGTGCTGATCGGCGCGATGACCTGCTATCTCCACCTGTCGCGGCGGCTGGAACTCGTGGTCGCGCGTTCCTGCGGTATGTCGGCCTGGCAATTCATTTCCCCGGCGCTGATCATCGCCTTCCTGCTCGGCGTCGTCGCCACCACCATCTACAATCCGCTGTCGGCGGTTCTGCAGGAGCGGTCGAAGCGCTACGAGTCCGACTTGTTCGGCCACAGCCCGGCCGGTCTGGGCGGCGGTGGCGGATCGTTCTGGGCGAGCCAGCGCAATGACGACGGGCTCGCCATCATCAACGCCAAGGCGAGCCGGGACCAGGGTATCGCGCTGAGCGGTGTGACCGTGTTCACCTTCGACCTTGCCGGCCGCTTCAAACAGCGGGTGGAGGCGCGCGCGGCCGTCCTGGAACCGGGGGTGTGGCGGCTGTTGGAGGCGCGGGTCTACCGGGTCGGTGTGGTGCCGGTCGACGAGTCGGAGTTCCGGCTCAAGACCAGTTTGACACCGGAGCAGGTGCGCGAAAGTTTTGCCACCCCGGAAACTGTACCGTTCTGGGAACTTCCACTGTATATAAAGATCGCTGAACACGCAGGACTTGTAGCCGCAGGCTATAGATTGCAGTTTCAGAAACTCCTGGCGCGTCCATTTCTGCTTGCCGCCATGGTATTTCTTGCTGCAGCCGTGAGTTTACGCTTCTTCCGCTTCGGTGGTGTGCAGAAGATGGTTTTAAGTGGCGTCGCGGCCGGCTTTCTGCTTTATGTTTTGTCGAAAGTGACCGAAGATTTGAGCAAGGCTGAGCTGATGCACCCGGTGGCAGCGGCTTGGCTGCCGGTGCTCGCCGGGGGCCTGACGGGGTTCATTGCGTTGTTGTACCAGGAGGACGGGTGATGGCGGGGCCCCCAAGCGCTCCCCCACCAGCGGCCCGGCCCCGCCGCCGCGCCATTATCAACATCCTTGCCGTCCTCAGCCTGCTGGCCTGCGGCGGCGTGCTTGCTTCTGTCGCCGTCACGGTCCCGGCCGCCGCCCAGCAATTGGTGTTTCCGAAACCGCCGCCGCCGCCAAAAAAATCTGCGGCCGCGCGCGCGCGCGCCGGGCAGAAGCAGATGCTCGTGCAGGCGAGAGAGATCGACTACGACTATTCCAACCATCGTGTCGCCGCCGTCGGCAGCGTGCAAATCTACTACGGCGGCGCAACGCTTGAAGCCGACAAGGTCATCTACGATCAGACCACCAAGCGCCTGCACGCGGAAGGCAATGTCCGCCTGACGGAACCCGACGGCAAGATTACCTACGGCCAGATCATGGACCTGTCGGACGATTACCGCGACGGCTTCGTCGACTCGTTGCGGCTCGACACTCCCGATCAGACCCGCATGGCGGCCGCGCGGGCCGAACGCACGTCGGGCAATTACACCGTCTTCCATAGCGGCGTGTACACCGCCTGCGCGCCCTGCAAGGACAATCCGAAGAAGCCACCGCTCTGGCAGGTGAAGGCCGCGCGCATCATCCATGACCAGGGCGAGAAGATGATCTATTTCGAGGACGCCCGCATCGAGTTCTTCGGCACGCCGCTCGCCTGGATGCCCTACTTCTCGACGCCCGATCCTACGGTCAAACGAAAGACCGGCTTCCTGATGCCGACGTTTTCGTCCAGTTCAAAATACGGCGCCGCGCTGGAAGTGCCGTATTACTGGGCGCTGGCGCCCGACTACGACGCCACCGTCGCGCCGAAGATCACCGTCAAGCAGGGGCTGCTTCTGCAGGGCGAATTCCGCCAGCGCCTGATCAACGGCGCCTATTCGATCCGCGCCGCCGGTATTCGCCAACTCGACAAGGACTACTTCCTGCGTAAAGACGGCACTTCCACACCCGGCTATCGCGACTGGCGCGGCAGTGTCGAAAGCACCGGCCAATTCGCCCTCAACCCACGGTGGGTTTGGGGCTGGGACGCGCTGATGTTGTCCGACCGCACCTTCCTGCAGGACTACAACCCGGCCCTGTCGCGCTATCGCGTGGTGAGAGACGTGTTCCAGACCGGCTCCAGCGAGGGCGTCTCACAGCTCTATCTGGTGGGTCGCGGCAACCGCAGCTATTTCGACGCGCGCTCGATTTACTATCTCGGTTTTTCCGAGCAGGACGTGCAAGACCAGATTCCAGTCATCCATCCGGTGCTGGACTACACCTACACTTTCGACCAGCCGGTGCTCGGCGGCGAACTCGGTATCGACACCAACTTTACCAGCCTGTCGCGCAACCATGCGGATTTCGACGCGATTACTGCGACGGCCTCGGGCACCGGCACCTGCACGCAGACCGCCAATCCGGCGATCAAGAATTCGGCCAACTGCCTGCTGCGCGGTGTGCCCGGCACCTATACCCGCTTCTCGGCCGAGACCCACTGGCGGCGCAGCATCACCGACTCGATCGGTCAGGTATTCACTCCCTTCGCCTCGGTGCGGGTCGACGCCGCTGCCATGAGCGTCAAATCCGAACCGGGCGTGGCGAACTACCTGTCCACCGGCAGCAACGAGCTGGTCCGCGCCATGCCGACCGTCGGTATCGAGTATCGCTATCCGTTTATCGACGTGCGGTCGTGGGGCACGCAGACCATCGAACCGATCGCCCAAGTGATCGCACGGCCGAACGAGCCGCAAATCGGCAAGTGGCCGAATGAGGACGCGCAGAGCCTGATCTTCGACGACAGCAATTTGTTCCGCGTCAACAAATTTTCCGGCTGGGATCGCGTCGAAGGCGGCGGTCGAGCCAATTACGGGGCGCAATACACGGCGCAGTTCAACCGGGGCGGCTTCGTCAATCTACTGTTTGGACAATCCTACCAGCTCTTCGGCAAGAACTCCTTCGCCGCCGCCAGCACCGCCAATGCGGGGCTCGACAGCGGCCTTGACACCCGGCTGTCCGACTACGTGGCACGGGTATCCTACCAGCCGAACAGCACACTGACATTCACCTCACGCTTACGCTTCGACAAGAACCAGTTCACGGTGCGGCGCGCCGAGCTTGAGGCCAACGCCAATTTCGACCGCTGGAGCGTGGGCGTGCTGTACGGCGATTATGCCGCCCAGCCTGCCCTCGGCATCCTCAGCCGGCAGCAGGGCATTCTGGGCACCGGTTCCGTCAAGCTGGATGCCAATTGGGTCCTGTTGGGCGGCGCCCGGTACGATCTCGAAACCAGTAAGTTCGATCAGACCAGGCTGGGTCTCGGCTATGTCGACGATTGCCTCATCTTGGCCCTGAATTACATTGCCAATTACACCCACAGTGGGAATCCGGAAACGGATCATCAGGTCATGCTGCAGCTGAGCCTGCGCACGCTCGGCAGCACCGCCGTGAGCCAAAGGATTAGCGGCCCCACCGATGGCACGAGCGGCAGTTTCGGCGGACTGGGCGGTCTCTGATCCGACCGGGCGCCAACCGACAGCACCGCGTGACGGGGCCGACGCAAACAGTGGACATTTGAATGCCGGGTACGAGCTTGAGAGCTGTTTCCTTCCGCCGGTGGCTGGCCTGTGCGGCCGTCGCCGCTACGCTGGCGCTGCCCTGCGCCGCGAGGGCGCAGGTGGTGGTGGTCGCCAATGGCTCGCCGATCACGGAACTCGACATCCAGCAGCGCACCAAGCTTATTGCGTCGTCGACGCGCAAGAAGCCCAGTCGCAAGGACGTCGTTCAGGACCTGATCGACGACCGCCTGAAGATCACCAAGGCGAAAGTCTACGGGCTGGAGGTGAGCGACGGCCAGGTCGAGCGGGCCTTCGAGAACATGGCCGAGCGGCAGGGAGTAACGAAGCAGCAATTCATCCAGTATCTCAGCCGGTCCGGAATTGTGCCGAGCGCGGTCAAGGCGCGCCTCCGCGCCCAGTTAACCTGGAACCAGCTGATCCGCGGCAAATATAGCGCCTCGCTGCAGGTCGGCGAAGCCGACATCGCCAGGGCGTTGCGGCAGCGCAATGACTCCGAGGACACTGCGGTCGGCTACATCTACACGCTCTACCCGGTGACCGTGGTCGTTCCGAGCGGATCAAGCCAAGCCGTGATCGCGGTCAAGCGCCGCGAAGCGGAAAACCTGCGCAGCCGGTTCACCTCCTGCAACCAGGGACTGGCGCTGGCGCGGGCGCTGCGCGACGTCGCCGTCAATGATCCGATTGCCAAGAGCTCGGCCACGTTGCCTGAATCGTTGCGCGATCTGCTCAACAAAATGCCGATCGGTCATCTGACCACACCGGAGGTGACCGCGCATGGTCTGCAGATGTTCGCACTTTGCGATAAGAAGCAGACCGCCACGGAATCACCGCTCAAGCGCAAGGTGCGCGATGAGCTATTCGCCAAACGGTTCGAGGCGGAGTCGAAGAAATACCTGGAAGAAATCCGCAAATCGGCGATGATCGAATACAAATGAGCGCGCCGGACGGGCTTCCACTTGCATTGACGATCGGCGAACCGGCCGGTATCGGCCCCGATCTCACCCTCGCCATATGGAAACGCCGGGTCGAACTCGACCTGCCTCTCTTCTACGTCATCAGTGATGTCGATTTCCTGCGACGCCGCGCCCGTACGCTGGCGCTCGAGGTGCCGCTCGCCGAAGTCGACCCGATGCAAGCGCATGCGGTGTTTCCGCAGGCCTTGCCGGTGGCACCGCTCGGGCTGCCGGTCAGCGCGCAACCGGGCGAACCCGACGCCACCAGCGCACCGGCGGCGGTCAGCTCGATCCGTCGCGCCGTCGCCGACGTGATGGCGGAACGCGCTGCCGCGGTGGTCACCAACCCGATCGCCAAGAACGTGCTCTACCGTTCTGGCTTTGCCGAGCCCGGCCATACCGAATTCCTCGGCCGGCTGGTTCAGGAGGCGAACGGCCAGCCCCAGCATCCGGTAATGATGCTGTGGTCGCCGACGCTGGCGGTGGTGCCGGTGACCATTCATCTGCCGCTGCGGGAAGTCATTGCCCACCTGAGCACCGATCTCATCGTGCAAACCGGTTGCATTGTGGCACGCGATCTCAGTGCGCGCTTTGGCATCGCGCGGCCGCGACTGGCAGTTGCCGGGCTCAATCCGCATGCCGGCGAGGACGGCGCGCTCGGCGAGGAAGACCGCACCATCGTCGCGCCGGCGGTGGCCGCGCTGCGCGCGCAAGGCATCGACGCACACGGGCCGCTACCGGCCGACACCATGTTTCACGAGACCGCGCGGGCGAGCTATGACGTGGCGCTGTGCATGTACCACGACCAGGCTCTAATCCCGATCAAGACGCTGGCCTTCGCCAGCGCCGTCAACGTCACGCTCGGTCTCCCCTTCGTGCGCACCTCGCCCGATCACGGCACCGCCTTCGACATCGCCGGCACCGGCAGAGCCGACCCGACCAGCCTGGTGGCAGCGCTGGCATTGGCGGCACGGCTGGCGGCGGCGGCGCCGGCGCGCGTGCCGGCCTGACGCCCCCGATGGCGCCGATCGACGCGCTGCCGCCGCTGCGCGAGGTCATCCGCCGGCACGGTCTGACGCCGAAAAAGTCACTCGGACAGAATTTCCTCCTCGACCTCAACCTGACCGCGCGCATCGCCCGCGCGGCCGGCCCGCTGGATGGCGTCACCGTCTTGGAGGTCGGTCCCGGGCCGGGCGGCCTGACGCGCGCACTGCTGGCGCAAGGCGCCAAACGTGTGGTCGCCGTTGAACGCGATGCACGGGCGGTCGCGGCCTTGGAGGAGATCGGCGCGCATTACCCCGGCCGCCTCACAATCGTTCAAGGCGACGCCCTGGAATTTGACCCGCGCAGCGCGCTTGCCGGCGAGCGAGCGCGCGTCGTGGCGAACCTGCCCTATAACATCGCCACCGCCCTGCTCATCGGCTGGCTGACCGAAGAACCGTGGCCGCCCTGGTACGACGCGCTGGTGCTCATGTTCCAGCGCGAAGTCGCCGAGCGCATCGTCGCCGACCCAGGCAGCAAGACCTACGGGCGTCTTTCGGTGCTGGCCGGTTGGCGCAGTACAGCCAAAATCCTGTTCGACATTAAGCCGTCCGCCTTCGTGCCGCCGCCAAAGGTGACCTCCTCGGTTGTGCATTTGATTCCGCGCGCAGCGCCAGCGCCCTGCGACGCCAGGATCTTGCAACGGGTGACCGAGGCGGCCTTCGGCCAGCGCCGCAAAATGCTGCGTCAGAGCCTGAAGACGCTCGGCGTCGACACGGGCGCGCTGCTTCAGGCGGCCGGCCTCGCGCCGACCGCGCGGGCGGAGGACATCGCGGTGGAGGGTTTCGTCGCGCTGGCGCGACTCTTGGCGCGCTAGAGTTTCGCCTGCAGGCCGCGCACGAAATCGGACAGCCCGGGCTGGCGCTCGCGTTTCAAGCGCTCGGCTGCGAGGATCGACCTGACGTCGGCGAAGGCCTGCGCCAGTTCGCGGTTGACGACCACGTAATCATACTCCGCCCAGTGGCTCATCTCGTCTGCGGCCTTGGCCATGCGGCGGTGGATGGTCTCGTAATCGTCTTGCGCGCGCGTACGCAGACGCTGCTCCAACTCGGGCACGGAGGGCGGCAGCAGGAACACGCTGACAAGATCGGTGCGCGCTTTCTCGCGCAATTGCTGAGTGCCCTGCCAATCGATGTCGAACAGCACGTCGCGTCCGGCAGCCAGCGCGTCCATTACCGGCCCGGCCGGTGTGCCGTAGTAATTGTCGAATACCTCGGCCCATTCCAGCAGCTCGTCCTTGGCTGCGAGCGCGTCAAACGCCTTGCGGTCGATGAACCGGTAGTCGCGGCCATCGACTTCGCCGGGGCGCATCTTGCGGGTGGTCACCGACACCGACAATGTAACGCCGTCGTCTTCAGCCAGGAGCCTGCGCGACAGCGTGGTCTTGCCGGCGCCGGAGGGCGAGGACAGCACCAGCATCAGCCCGCGCCGAGCGATTGGCTTTCCCTGCTGCCACCCGTCCGCCATTCAAATCACTCCAGGTTCTGCACCTGCTCGCGGAACTGCTCGACCACGGTCTTCAGTTCGAGGCCAATATTGGTCAGCTCCACGTCGTTGGCTTTGGCGGTGAGCGTATTCGATTCGCGGTGCAGTTCCTGGGCGAGGAAGTCGAGGCGGCGACCGATGGCGCCGCCGTCGGCAATAAGCTTCTGCGCCTGCGCCACATGCGAGGCGAGCCGGTCGAGCTCCTCGCGGATGTCGGCCTTGGCGGCCATCAGCACCGCCTCCTGGTGCAGGCGGTCGGCATCGAAGCGCTCGGAGGCAGCGAGCAGCGTCGCCACCTGTTCGGCGAGCCGTGCCTTGATCGCTTCCGGCTTGCGGCCGGGAGCGGCTTCCGCCCGCGCGGTGAGCGCGCCGATCTCCTCGAGCCGAGCCGACAGCAGGCGGCCGAGCGTTGCGCCCTCGTCCCGGCGCATGGCGACGAAGTCGGCGAGCGTCGCTGCGAAGCCGTCACCAATGGCAGCTTCGGCGGAGCGGCGGTCCTCCTCGCGCTCGTCAGCCTCGCCGACTTCCATCACGCCCTTGAGCGCGAGGATCCCGTCGAGCGTTGGCGGCGCCGCCTCGACCTTGCCGCTCAGCCCCTTTACCATTGCCAGCACGGCGGCCAGTACCTGCTCGTTGACCTTCACCGTGGAGGTCACACCTTTGCGTTCCACGGTGAGGTTGGCGTAGACCGTGCCGCGAGCGAGCGTTTCGGTCGCGTGCTTGCGTGCCGTGACCTCGACCGCGTCCCATCCAGGAGGCAAGCGGAACCGCAGATCGAAGCCCTTCGCGTTGACCGATTTGAGCTCCCAGCTCCAGGCATAGGCGCCGGTGAGCCCGTGGCCGCGAGCAAATCCGGTCATGCTCGACAGGGCCATGAAACAGTGTCTCGTGCCGGGTTTAAGGGTTTTGCGAAAGCGGCGGGACCTTAGCGGCGCACTGGCGGCCTCACAAGGGTGTCCGCCGAACGGTCAACGCATTTGCTACGGCTTGCCGTCGTCGGCCTTGGCTTTGGCCTGTGGGTCGGGCTCCGAATCGGCGGCCTTCGCCTTCTCGATACCGCGCAGCTTGGCGACGTTCTTCTGGTGCTGCTCGTAAGTCTCCGAAAAGGTGTGGCCGCCAGTGCCGTCGGCGACGAAATAGAGCTCCTTGGTGCGCGCGGGATTGGCCACGGCCTCGAGCGAAGCGCGGCCGGGATTGGCGATCGGTCCGGGGGGCAGCCCATCGATGAGATATGTATTGTAGGGCGTGGCCTGCTCGATTTCGCTCTTCCGCAGCGGGTGTCCAAGCGAGCCTTTGCCGCCGGCGAGACCGTAGATGATGGTCGGATCCGATTGCAGCCGCATCTTGCGCCGCAAGCGGTTGACGAAAACGGCCGCCACCCGCGAGCGCTCGCTCGATTTGCCGGTTTCCTTCTCCACAATGGAGGCCAGCGTGACCAGTTCCCCGGGATTGTCGATCGGCAAATCGGGGGAGCGGTGCGCCCACACTTCCTTCACGACGCGCCCGTGCTCCTGCTGCATGCGACGGATCATCTGCTCGCGCGTCATGCCGCGGGTGAATTTGTAAGTCTCCGGCAACAGCACACCCTCGCGGGGGATTTCCGCGATCTGGCCGGAGAGCGCGTCGTCGTCGAGCAGGCGGGCGACCACCTGTTCCGAGGTCAGCCCCTCGGGGATGGTCAGCCGGTGCTGTACCACCTTGCCTTCGATCATGGTGTCGACGACGTCGCCGATGCTGGCATGTTTCTGGAAGCGGTACTCGCCGTGCTTCAGATCGCCGCGCGCCTTGAGTGCGATCACGCCGCCAAGAAACACCCAAGGTTGATCGATCACGCCCTGCTGCACCAGCAGGTCGGAAATCTGCCGGGTGCCGAGGCCGCGCGGGATATTGACCACCTTGTCCCCGGTGAGGGGGCCAGGCGCGTCATAGCGTTGCTTGCCAATAAACAACATGGCGCCGATGCCGATCGCGAGCAGCACGAGCGCGGTGAAGAAGGCATTGCCGACGATGACCGCTGGATGGCGCACGCGCCTGGAGCGGCGTGTCGGCAACGGTACGCGCTCCGGCTCAAGTGCGGCGCGCGGGCTGCGCGGGGCATGAGGTTTGGCGGGGGGGATGGGCGACGCCGCAACGTGCCCCGCCGGCGAACCGGAACCGGGGCCGTGCCCGCGCTGCGCCGACGCGTCGGCGGGACGCTGGTTGCCTTGCGCCGACGGCTGGGCGCCCGGACCCTGGCCGTTGCCGTCCTGCGGTGGATTGGAATTCACGCGCCCGTTCCTGCTCTCGCCGTTGTCCCGCTCACCCGGCCATCGTACCGCTTGCGCACCACGCGCGCCGGGAACGACATGAAAATATCAGCAGCCCCCGCACGTTAGGACAAATTATGGCGAAAGCATGCGATACCGCCCTGGCCCCGCTGCGTGGGCCTGGCCGGAAGCTGGCAGTAACGATGCCGGATCATGCGCTAATCCGCATAGCGGCGAAAGATCAGCGACGCATTGGTGCCGCCGAAGCCGAACGAATTCGACAGTGCTGTATTGATCTCAAGCTTTCGCGCTTTGTGCGGCACCAGGTCGATCACAGTCTCCACCGAGGGGTCGTCAAGATTAATGGTGGGCGGGGCGACCTGATCGCGAATCGCCAGAATGGAGAAGATCGCCTCGACCGCGCCGGCGGCGCCGAGCAGGTGGCCGATGCAGGACTTGGTCGAGGACATGGCGATACGGCCGGCGGCATTGCCGATCAGCCGCTGCACGGCGCCAAGCTCGATCTCATCGCCCATCGGCGTCGAGGTGCCGTGAGCATTGATGTAGTCGATGTCGTCGGCGGAAACGCCGGCGCGTGTCATTGCCGCCTTCATGCAGCGATAGGCACCGTCGCCGTCTGGCGCCGGTGCAGTGATGTGGTAGGCGTCGCCGGACAGGCCATAGCCGACCACCTCGGCATGGATATTGGCGCCGCGCGCCTTGGCGTGATCGAGCGATTCGAGCACCACGACTCCGGCGCCCTCGCCCATCACGAAGCCGTCACGCTCCTTGTCGTAAGGCCGCGAGGCGCGGGTCGGGTCGTCGTTGAATCCGGTCGACAGCGCCCGCAGCGCCGAGAAGCCGGCCAGCGACATTCGGTTGACCGGCGATTCCGCGCCGCCCGCCACCATCACGTCGGCATCGCCCAGCGCGATCATGCGGGCGGCATCGCCGATGGCGTGGGCGCCCGTCGAGCAGGCGGTCACGACCGCGTGGTTGGGCCCCTTGAGGCCGAATTCGATCGACACATAGCCGGAGGCAAGGTTGATGATGCGGCCTGGAATGAAGAACGGCGAGACCCGGCGTGGACCGCGCTCGTGCAGGGTGATGGCGGTGTCGGCAATGCCTTCAATGCCGCCGATGCCGGAGCCGATCAGCACGCCGGTGCGGGTCTGGTCGTCGTAGCTCTGCGGCCGCCAGCCGGCGTGATCGAGCGCCTGGCGGGCGGCGCACATGGCGAAGACGATGAACTCATCGACCTTGCGCTGTTCCTTCGGCTCCATCCATTGGTCGGCATTGTAGGTGCCGTCGGAGCCATCGCCGCGCGGCACCATGCAGGCGATCTTGCAGGCAATGTCGGAGACTTCAAAGCGCTCGACCTTGGCTGCACCGCTGCGCCCCTCAATGAGGCGCTGCCACGTGGGCTCGACGCCGCAGGCGAGCGGCGTCACCATTCCCATCCCGGTGACGACGATGCGCTTCATGGCCGGTTCCGCGCCATATTGTCAGCTTCTACGCTCCGCTGCACCGGGCATAGCTCAATCGGGCCAAAGAGTATCAGTGGAGCTGTCGAACGGCCGCGCCGGCTTATGCTCAGCTTTTCGCGTTCTTTTCGAGAAATTTGATAGCGTCGCCGACAGTCAGAATGGTTTCAGCAGCGTCGTCCGGAATTTCACAGCCGAACTCCTCCTCGAAAGCCATCACGAGCTCAACGGTGTCGAGACTGTCGGCGCCGAGATCGTCAATGAAACTCGCTTGTTCCGTCACCTTGTCAGGTTCCACCCCTAGGTGCTCCACGACGATCTTTTTAACCCGCTCGCCAATGTCACTCATCGTTCCAACCTCGTGGTTTTTCATTTGGACAACGACCCGTTTATACGGCATCGCAGCCATCGCGGTACGGCCTCGTCGTGGTTGACGCTAGCGAGACAAACCCCGGCCGCGGAAAACCCCTTGTTTTATTCCGCGATCGGCCGCCCCAGCCGGGCCGAAATTCGGTTACCACACTTCATTTCCGTTGACTAGCAGTGTGAGCAAAGGGGCCAACCCCCCGCAATCCCAAGCTTTTCCCATTTTACAGCATGGCCATCCCGCCGTTGACGTGGATCGTCTGGCCTGTGACATAGCCCGCCTCGTCCGAGGCCAGGTAGACCGCCGCGGCCGCCACGTCGGTCGGCATGCCCAGCCTGGCCATGGGGACCTTGGCGAGGATCGTCTCGCGCTGTTTATCGTTGAGTTTGTCGGTCATGGCCGACGTGATTATGCCGGGTGCGATGCAATTGGCGGTTACGTTGCGCCGGGCATATTCCCAGGCGACCGATTTGAGCATGCCGACGACGCCGGCCTTGGAGGCGGTGTAATTGCCTTGCCCCGGATTGCCGGTGAAGCCGACCACCGAGGATATACCGATCACGCGGCCGAAGCGACGGCGCATCATTCCCTTGACCGCGGCGCGCGTGAGACGGAAGGTCGCGGTCATATTGACCGCAATAACCTTGTCCCAATCGTCGTCGGAAAGCTGCACGAACAGATTGTCCCGATTGACGCCGGCATTGGCGACCAGGATATCGAGCTTTTCCAATTTCTCTTCCACCGCTGGCACAAGTGCCTCGGTCGATTCCCTGTTGGTGAGGTCGCAGGGGAATACCTGCACGCGCTCGCCGAGTTCGCCGGCAAGCTGGTCGAGCAGATTCTGGCGTGTGCCGGAAACCGCGAGCGTCGCGCCTTGCGCATGCAGCGCGCGTGCAATCGCGCCGCCGAGCGCCCCGGTCGCTCCTGTCACCAGCGCAGTCCTGCCACTCAAATCGAACATCATGGCGTGCTCCCCGCGTGACTATGCGCGCGCGGCCTTGAAGGCCGCGATATCCTCAGGCGTGCCGACCGCGGTGCCCGTGACCCCGGCGGCGATGCGCTTGGTGAGGCTGCTTAACACTTTACCGGCGCCGGCTTCGTAGCAGGTCGTGACACCGGCCTGCGCCATAAAGGCAACGGACTCGCGCCAGCGCACCGTCCCGGTGACCTGGGCGACCAGCGCCTTCACAATCTCGGCCGGATCCTCGATGGGTTTGGCCAGTACATTGGCAACAAGCGGCACCGCCGGCCGATTGACCGTCACATCGGCCAGTGCCTCAGCCATCACTTCGGCTGCCGGCTGCATCAGCGCGCAATGGAAGGGGGCGGACACCGGCAGCAGCATGGCGCGCTTGGCGCCCCTTGTCTTGGCGATTTCCACCGCGCGCTCGACTGCCGTCTTGTTGCCGGAGACCACCACCTGGCTACCGCCATTGTCATTGGCGGCCTGGCATACTTCGCCTTGCGCCGCTTCCGCGGCGACGGCTTCGGCGGCGTCGAATTCAAGACCGATGAGCGCCGCCATGGCGCCGACGCCTACCGGCACCGCTTTTTGCATCGCAAGTCCACGCGTACGCAACAGCCGCGCGGTGTCCGAAATGCTGAAAGCGCTCGCCGCGGCAAGCGCGGAGTATTCGCCAAGCGAATGGCCCGCAACGAACTGTGCATCGCGTTTGAGGTCGAGGCCGGCTTCGCTTTCCAGCACGCGCATGACGGCGAGCGAGACGGCCATCAGCGCCGGCTGTGCGTTCTGTGTCAGCGTGAGCGTGTCGCCGGGCCCCTCGAAGATGGTCGTGCTCAGCTTCTCGGCCAGCGCCGCATCCACCTCCTCGAAGACCTCCCGGGCGGCGGCAAAATTAGCAGCGAGCGCCTTGCCCATGCCAACCGTCTGACTGCCCTGGCCCGGAAAAACGAAAGCGACCGACATTACCCACCCTTAAGTCCCTGTTTTCGTCTTGCACCTGCCCCGACACGCTGAATTCGGGCCGAAAGACACCGCGCGGTCGCAAGTGTCAACCGTTCAAGTTGTCCCTCACGCGGTAACGAAGCGACAACTGCTATCGGCTAGGGTCTTCGTTAACCGCTTTGGATGGGGACGATGAGCGACCTGGTCACCGACGAGGACATCCGGCGGGCGCGCCACGACCCGACCTTCCGCCAGCAGATGCTGGCGGAAAACCTCGCCCGCCTGCTGGAGGCGCTGAAGCGTATGCGGCGGGATGGCAGCGAAAGTCCGCAAGCTGCCAGCCAGATGCGCGAAGGCGTCGACCTCGCGGTCAAACTGGCTGACCGGCTGCAGCAGTACGACAATCCGGGCCCGCAGGCAGCCTGACCGGGTCCCGCCAGCGGCTCCGGCTTGCGTTTTCGGCAAAAATCCCTATAACGCGCGCGCTCCATCGATCCTGGTTGGGAGCTGAACGGACGGCCGCATTTTCCTGGTTTTCGGGGATTTCGGCAGGACCGGATGGGTCCGACGTCCCGTGTTCCCGCCTTCAGAGCATTCGAGCCTTTCCCGAAGGGCTCGAGGGGCTAGGCGCCGGGATCGAGGACTGTTGGAACCAACCGGGAAAGGCATTTCATGCCCCTCTACGAACACGTCTATCTGGCGCGCCAGGATTTGAGCGCGCAGCAGGTCGAGGAATTGACCACGCAACTGTCCGACGTCATTGGACAATTGGGCGGCAAGGTCACCAAGAACGAATATTGGGGCCTCAAATCTCTGTCCTACCGCATCCGCAAGAACCGCAAAGCGCACATGATGCTGCTCAATGTCGATGCGCCGGCGGCGGCCCTCAATGAAATCGAGCGTCAGGAGCGGCTCAACGAAGATGTGCTGCGCTATCTCACTATTCGCGTTGACGAGATCGAGGAAGGTCCCTCCGCGATGATGCGCAAGTCCGATCGCGATCGCGACGACCGCGGCGGACGCGGCGATCGGGGTGAACGCGGCGATCGGGGTGAACGCGGCGAACGCCGACGACCGCGTGACGACACAGCCGAGATGTCGGTCGCCGCGCCGGCCGAAACCGCAACGACGGAGGAATAGGCCATGGCATTTTCTCCCGCCGGCGGCGCCCGCCGACCGTTTTTCCGCCGTCGCAAAACCTGCCCGTTTTCCGGCGCCAACGCGCCGAAGATCGACTACAAGGACATCAAGCTGCTGCAGCGCTACGTATCGGAGCGCGGCAAGATCGTACCGAGCCGCATCACCGCGGTCTCGGCCAAGAAGCAGCGCGAGCTGGCGCAGGCAATCAAACGCGCGCGCTTCCTCGGCCTGCTGCCCTATGTGATACGGTAAGGGCGCGACAAACGAGGCCGGCGGGGACACCCGCGCGGTCGATGGTTGGGGCGGACGTTTGATCCGTCTCTAACCGCTCGGACGGGGCGGGACAGCTCGGATGATGCAGATCGCACTCATTGGCATTGGTGCCGGCGCGGCGGCCGCGCTGCTGTTCGCATCCGTTTCGTCCGGCTCGTGGCTGTCGGTTGCGCTATTTTATCTGGCGCCGCTGCCTGTGATGATCGCCGGCCTCGGCTGGAGCCATTGGGCGGCGCTGATTGCCACTCTGGCGGGAGCACTGGCGCTCGGTACCATCTTCAGCTCCGTGTTCTTTTTCGCCTTCCTCGCCGGTGCCGGCATTCCGGCCTGGTGGCTTGGCTATCTTGCAATGCTGGCGCGTCCGGCCGGCAACGGGACTGCACCGGCGCTGGAATGGTATCCGCCCGGCCGGCTGGTGGTCTGGGCCGCCCTGCTCGCAGCTCTGGTCGTGCTGGTCGCCATCCCCAATTTCGGTTTCGACGCCGAAAGCTTCCGCACCGGCTTGAGCCACGCGCTGGCGCGCCTGCTCCACGCGGAAACCGGCGAAGCGCTCGACGCGCCACTTAAAATACCCGGCGTAGAGAGCCCGCAGCGCCTGCTTGATTTCCTCGTCATCACCATACCGCCGGCGGCAGCCGTGCTGGCCACGGTAACCAATGTGCTCAACCTGTGGCTGGCCGGACGGGTCGTGAAGTTCTCGGGACGGCTGGGGCGGCCGTGGCCCGATTTGCCGGCCATGGCCTTCCCGCAGCCGGTAACGGCGGCGCTGGCAATCGCCATCGGATTGAGTTTTGTCGGCGGGCTGGTCGGCATCATCGCCGGCGTGCTGGCGGCAAGCTTGCTCATGGCCTATGGCGTCCTCGGCTTCGCCGTGTTGCACGCCATCACACGGCATATGGATGCGCGCGGCTTTGTACTTGGCGGCATCTATGCGGCGGTGCTGGTTTTCGGTTGGCCGGTGCTGGCGCTCTGCGTGCTCGGCCTCATCGACAGCGCGTTAGACCTGCGCGGGCGGATCGCGCGCAAGCGCGGTCCGCCGGCGACCTGACGAGGAATTCGTACGTTCACAGCAAGGTTCAGATCAAGGAGAGACGACGATGGAAGTGATCCTGCTCGAGCGCATCAGCAAGCTCGGCCAAATGGGCGACGTCGTGCGCGTGCGCGACGGATTCGCCCGCAATTTCCTGCTGCCGCGCGGCAAGGCGTTGCGCGCCACCGCCGACAACAAGGCGCGCTTCGAAAGCATGAAGACGGAATTGCTGGCGCGCAATCTCGAAATGAAGAGCGGCGCCGAAAAGCAGGCGGCGACGCTCGACGGCAAGTCGATCACAGTGCTGCGACAGGCCTCCGAAGCCGGCCAACTCTACGGTTCGGTTTCGCCGCGTGACATCGTCGGCCTGCTCGGCGCCGAGGGTGCCGGCATCAACCGCTCTCAAGTGGCGCTCAACACGCCGATCAAGGCGATTGGCCAGTACAAGGTGCCGCTGACCCTCCATCCTGAGGTCGAGACCACCATCACCGTGATCGTCGCGCGCAGCGCTGACGAGGCCGAGCGCATTGCACGCGGCGAAGACGTCACCGTGCGGCGCGAGGAGGCCGAGGAAGAAGCCGCCGCGGCCGCAGCCGCAGCGGAAGCCATGTTCGAACCGGGCGCCGCCCCCAACGAGGGGGAAGGCGAAGAGACGGCCGAAGCCGATACGGAGAAAAGCGCCGAGACCTGATGCGGGCCTAGTCGGACTTCTCCGGCTTGATGATGTCCGGGACGGAGTCGCCTGCCCCGGGCTTCGGAGCGCCCGCTTTGGCCTCGCCAGATTTCGGTTCGGACCCAGCCTCGGAGTTGATCTCTGCTTTAGATTCCGATTTGGACGTGGCCTCGGGCCCTTCACGCTTGGGCGTGGTTGCCTCGCTCGGCACGGATACCGCCGGCTCAGTTTCAGCGGGCTTGGAGTCGGCTGGTTTGAAATCGGCCGGCTTCCCGGCGGCAGGTTTGTCGGAGCCCGGCTTGGCGTCTTCCTTGACGTCCGCTGGTTGGCCGGAATTTTTCGTCTCGCCCGCTTTTTCTTGCGTGGCCGGCTTCGGTCGCGCCTTGGGCGCCGGTGGCTGCCTGGGTGGCCGACGGGTGGCGCGTGTGCGCGCGCGCGGCAGCGCTTTGCGGTCCACCGCCTGCAGATAGGCGGCAATGGCGACCGCCGACTGGATGCTCGCCGTATAATGCTCACGCAGGAAGTTTTGCAGGCCGAATAGTCCGCCGGCCGTCGACAGCCCGCGCGGCGACTTGTGACAGATCGCACAATCGGAGGCATAGAGTTGGGCGGGGGTCTTGCCCTGGTCCAGATTTTCCTGCGCGACTACCGGCCCCGCGGCCCCTAGCGCCAGAACCACAATCACCGCTCCCAATCGGCAAGCCAAACCCGTCATTGCCTTCAACCTTTTAATTGCCTGCCCACCAGCAAGGGCCCACCGATCCCCACGATTCGCCCCACTTTGATAGCCTATTACCCCGCGAATGTGGCCCCCGCTAGATTTGCGTGCAGGGCGGGAATTTGCAGCATTGCTGGGCACATGGAACTTTGGTTTAATACTTAAGTCCGAAACGATTTTGCGTTCCCCGCGTTCGTTTGGCGGGTGGGCATACACCTACAGGAAGCTAGCCGACTGTAAATCAAGCAATGGAGGCGGCCGATGGACCGGTTGCTTCAATTTTTGCTGAAGACGTTCGTCAGGCGGGGGACTTTCCGGCTCACGACGTCACGAGGTACGACCTTCACCTTCGGCGACGGCACCGGCAAGCCGGTATCGGTTCGCTTCACGACGCGCGCCGCCGAATGGGGCATCCTGCTCGATCCCGAACTCAGGCTCGGTGAATCCTACATGAACGGTACATTCGTGGTCGAGCAGGGCTCGATCGCCGACGTGCTGGCCATCGCGCTCGGGCAGAATTCCGAATTGCCGCACTGGGCGCGCCCACAATATCTCATCCGTTATCTGGCGCGCCGCCTCGCCCAGTTCAATCCGCGCAAGCGCGCGCGCCGCAACGTGGCGCATCACTACGATCTCGACGGCCGGCTCTATTCTCTGTTCCTCGACGCCGACCGGCAATACAGCTGCGGCTATTTCGAAAACCCCGAGCAATCGCTCGACGACGCCCAACTCGCCAAGAAGCGGCATCTGGCGGCCAAGCTCATCCCGGAGAAAGACCAGCGCGTGCTCGACATCGGTTGCGGCTGGGGCGGGCTGGGCTTGTATCTCGCGGAGATCACCGGCGCAGACGTGACCGGCGTCACGCTCTCGCAGGAGCAACACGCCATCGCCAATGAGCGCGCGGCGGAAAAGGGCCTCGCCGAACACACACGTTTCCTGCTGCAGGATTACCGCGACGTGCCCGGCCCCTTCGACCGCATCGTCTCAGTTGGCATGTTCGAGCACGTTGGCGTCGGCCACTACGACACCTTCTTCAAGACGTCCGCGCAATTGCTGGCCGACGACGGCGTGATGGTGCTGCACTCCATCGGTCGTTCGGGCGGCCCGGCCGCCACCAATCCGTGGATCGCCAAATACATCTTCCCGGGCGGCTACATCCCGTCGCTGTCGGAGGTGCTGCCGAAGATCGAGCATGCCGGCCTGCTGGTCACCGACATCGAAATCCTGCGGCTGCACTACGCGGAGACGCTCAGGCACTGGCGCGAGCGCTTCCTCGCTCATCGCAAGGAGGTCGAGCGCATCTACGATGAGCGGTTCGAACGGATGTGGGAGTTCTACCTGGCGGCGTCGGAGATGTCGTTCCGCGAGCAGAACATGATGGTATTCCAGATTCAGCTCGCCAAGCGGCAGGGCGTGGTGCCGATGACGCGCGACTATATCGCGCGCGAGGAACAGCGCCTGCGGGCGACCGAAAGCCGGCGCCATCCGCCACTGCGGCTGGCCGGCGAGTAAAGTCCGCCGGGCGTCGTACGCCGGCGGGTCAAGCCCCCAATCGAGGCTGCGGCCACTATTTTCATCGGCGGTGAGTAGCGTGGAAAGCGGCAATGACGTGCACGCCGGCGTCGCGCCGCCGCGCGCGTCTGTTAAGCCATGATCGTCCACGAAACGGCAGACCACAGTTTCGTCAAATTGGCGCAACAGCAATTCCTATGGCTCCACTCGAATCAGTCGCCCGCAAGCCGGTCGAAGAACCGGCCCCGCAATATCGCTCCGCACCGCACAATATCGAGGCGGAACAGGCGCTATTAGGCGCAATCCTGGTCAACAATGAAGCGCTGTACCGGGTTTCGGACTTCCTCGAGCCGGTGCACTTCTTCGAGCCGATCCACCAGAACATTTTCCAGCTTTCCCGCGACCTGGTCCGCGCTGGCAAGGTCGCCACGCCGGTGACGCTGAAAACCTTCCTCGACGCCAATATCGACATTGGCGGGCTGACGGTCAGCCAATACCTGGCCCGGCTTGCCGCCGAAGCCACCACCATCATCAATGCCGAGGATTACGGGCGTACCATCTACGACCTGGCGACGCGGCGCGCGCTGATCAATGTCGGCGAGGACATGGTCAACGTCGCCTACGAGGCGCCGGTCGACTTCTCCCCGCGCGAGCAGATCGAGGACGCCGAGCGCCGGCTTTACGAACTGGCCGAAACCGGGCGCTACGACGGCGGTTTCCAGCGCTTCGCCCAGGCCCTCACCACGGCGGTCGACATGGCCGCGCATGCCTATCAGCGCGACGGCAAGCTGTCGGGGCTGGCTACCGGCCTCGACGATCTCGACCGCATGATGGGCGGCTTGCAGCCCTCCGACCTGGTCATTCTTGCCGGCCGTCCGGGCATGGGCAAGACCGCGCTCGCCACCAATGTCGGCTACAACGTCGCCAGGGCCTGGCGCGGCGAAGTGCGCCCGGATGGGCACACGCTCACCGTCAACGGCGGCATCGTCGGCTTCTTCTCGCTGGAAATGTCGGCCGAGCAACTCGCCACGCGCATCATTGCCGAGCAGACCGCCATCCCGTCCAACCAGATCCGCCGCGGCGGCATCAGCGAGGCCGATTTCGAGAAGATCAAGGACTACTCGATCGAATTGCAGCATCTGCCGCTTTACGTCGACGAAACCGGCGGCCTGTCAGTGGCCCAGCTCGCCGCCCGCGCGCGCAGGCTCAAGCGCCAGCGCGGCCTCGACCTGCTGGTCATCGACTACCTGCAACTCTTGCAGGGCTCTACCCGCCGCTCGGCGGAAAACCGCGTGCAGGAAATTACCGAAATCACCACCAAGCTGAAGGCGCTGGCGAAAGAGCTCAACGTGCCGATCCTGGCGCTGTCGCAGTTGTCGCGCCAGGTGGAAAGCCGCGAGGACAAGCGACCGCAACTGTCCGACCTGCGTGAATCAGGCTCGATCGAGCAGGACGCCGACGTGGTGCTGTTCGTCTACCGCGAGGAATACTACCACCTGATGCGCAAGCCGCTGGAATCCAACCGCGAGAAGTTCGCCGAGTGGATGGCGGAAGGCGACAAGATCGGCGGCAAGGCGGAAGTGATTATCGGCAAGCAGCGCCACGGGCCGACCGGCACGGTGGAATTGCAGTTCGACGCCGCGGTGACGCGCTTCTCCTCGCTGGCGCGCGACGATCATTTGCCGGAGCGTATTTGATTCGACGGTTCCGTCCGCGATGGACGGCCGGCGCCCGGACCGCTAAACCGTTGCCGCCATGGTCCAGACCGAACCCGCCCCGCCTGCGCCCGCCCAGGAATTTGACCAGGACGACGCCCCGCTGCGGCGCGGTGGTCTCGGCGCGGTCACCGCCGGCCCGCCGGCGGCGGAATCCGGGGGCATCCTCACCGTTGATCTGACAGCGGTCGAAGACAATTGGCGCATGCTCGCCCAGCGCGCCACGCCGGCGGAATGCGCGGCGGTGATCAAGGCGAACGGCTATGGCTGCGGCATGGAGCAGGTTGCCACGGCGCTGGCCAGGGCGGGCTGCAAGACCTTTTTTGTCGCCGATCTCGACGAGGCGCGGCGCGCGCGCGCGGTGGCGCCGGACCAGACGATCTATGTGCTGGCCGGGCTCACGCCCGCCACCGGGCCCGCCTTTGCCGACATCCACGCACGGCCGGTGATCGGCAGCCTGGTCGAGCTGGCGGAATGGGACGCCTTCTGCGCCGCCAATCAATGGCAGGGTGGCGCTGCGCTGCATGTCGACACCGGCATGAATCGGCTCGGCATTTCGGCCAGCGAGGCGGCGGCGATGGCCCCGCGCATCCGCGCCGAGAACCATGGCATCACCCTGCTGATGAGCCATCTCGCCTGCGCCGAACTTCCCGACCATCCGCTCAACGAGCGGCAGATGAACCTGTTCCGCGAGGTGCGCTTCCTCTATCGCGGCATCCCCTCCTCGCTCGCCAATTCCTCCGGCGTATTCCTCGGCCCCGCCGCCCATTGCGACATGGTGCGCCCGGGGGTGGCGCTCTACGGCGTCAACCCGACGCCCGGCCGCAGTAACCCCATGCGGCCGGTGGTAGGGCTGGAGGCGCGAATCCTGAACGTCCGTCATGTCGCGCGCGGCGAGACCGTCGGCTACGACGCGGTCTGGACCGCGCGCCGGGCAAGCCGCATCGCGGTGGCCGCGGTCGGCTATGCCGATGGCATTGCGCGCGCGCTCAGCGCCTCCGATACCAAGCCGGGTGCCGACGCCATCGTCGCCGGCCGGCGCTGCCCGCTGGCCGGGCGGATTTCCATGGATTTGCTCGCCATCGACATCACCGAACTGCCGGACGGCGTGGGCCGCCGCGGCGACTTCGCCACCCTGATCGGCGACGGCATCAGCATCGACGACGTGGCCGCCACTGCCGGCACCATCGGCTACGAGGTGCTCACCAGCCTCGGCCGGCGCTACCACCGGGTCTACCGCACGTTCTGACGGCTTCCCGGCTCCAGCCCCCTGAAAATCAAAGATTATAGTAAGAATGTTCTTGTAATGTTCTTGCCGAATCTCTAGCCTTTCGGCCCATTCGGAGGGGTTATTGCCATGTCCCGGCGCACGCTCAGCTTCATTTGCCAAAACTGCGGTGCCGCCCACAGCCGCTGGCAGGGCAAGTGCGAGGGCTGCGGCGAGTGGAACACGCTGGTGGAGGAAGGTGCCGAGCGCCCCGCCGGGCCGGGCCGCAAGCCCGCCAAGGGCCGCATGTTCGCGCTCGAGCCGCTGTCCGGCGGCGCACAGGACGCCCCGCGGCTCGCCTGCGGCATGGCCGAGTTCGACCGCGTCACCGGCGGCGGCTTCGTACGCGGCTCGGTACTCCTGCTCGGCGGCGATCCCGGCATCGGCAAGTCGACCCTGCTGATCCAGACGGCGGCGGCGCTGGCGCGCGCCGGCCAGCGCGCGGTCTATATCTCCGGCGAGGAAGCGGTCGCGCAGGTGCGCCTGCGCGCGGAACGCCTCGGCATGCAGGACGCCGATGTCGAACTCGCCGCCGAAACCGCGGTCGAGGACATCATCGCCACGCTGTCGGAAGGCAAGACGCCGCGGCTGATCGTCATCGATTCCATCCAGACCATGTGGACCGACAGGGTCGACTCCGCGCCCGGCACGGTCACGCAGGTGCGTGGCAGCGCGCAGGCGCTGATCCGTTTTGCCAAGCGCTCGGGCGCGACCATCATCCTGGTCGGCCACGTCACCAAGGATGGGCAGATCGCCGGTCCCCGCGTGGTCGAGCACATGGTCGACGCAGTGCTCTCCTTTGAGGGCGAAGGCTCGCACCAGTTCCGCATTCTGCGCGCGGTAAAGAACCGCTTCGGCCCGACCGACGAGATCGGTGTGTTCGAAATGACCGGCGCGGGGCTGCGCGAGGTGACCAATCCGTCCGAACTGTTCCTGTCCGAGCGCGATCTCGGCCAGCCGGGCACCGCGGTATTCGCCGGCATCGAGGGTACTCGGCCGCTGCTGGTGGAGATCCAGGCGCTGGTGGCGCCCTCCTCGCTCGGCACGCCGCGCCGCGCGGTGGTGGGCTGGGATCCGAGCCGGCTGTCCATGGTGCTGGCGGTGCTGGAAGCCCATTGCGGCGTGCGGCTCGGCGGCCACGACGTCTATCTCAACGTCGCCGGAGGGTTGCGTATCCAGGAACCGGCTGCCGATCTGGCCGCGGCGGCGGCGCTGGTCTCCTCGCTCGCCGGTGCGCCGCTGCCCGCCGACGCCGTCTATTTCGGCGAGGTCTCGCTCTCCGGCGCGGTGCGCCCGGTGGCGCAGGTGCCTGCGCGTCTCAAGGAGGCCGTCAAGCTCGGCTTTACCCGCGCCGTCGTTCCGGACACTGCGCGCGGCGAAACGACCGAACCGGGCCTGGAGCTCAGCGACGTTGCCAGCCTGGCCAGCCTGGTCGCCGACATCGCCGCCAGCGGCAAAAGCCGTGGACAAGACGGGTGACGCCACCCGAGGGCCCGGCTATACACGGGGGCGAAACTGCCTCTTGCGGTTCGTCCGGGCAGCCGGCCGCGAAGCAAAAATGGGCGTAAAATTAAACACTTAGTGTCGACATCGCCGCCCTGTTCCGGAGCTGCCTTTGCGCTTCCGGATTCGCCCTACCCGGCGCCAGCCAAACGCGCGCCGGCCTGTATGCGCTTACGGAGCGCTTGAGCCCGAGATGCCGATCACGCTGCTCGACGTCATCCTGCTGTTGGTCATGCTGATCTCGGGCCTGCTCGCCATGATCCGCGGTTTCATGCGCGAAGTGCTATCGATCGCCGCCTGGATCGTCGCCGCGCTGGTGACGCTTTACGCCTATCCGCGTCTACTGCCGGCGGCCAAGGAATATTTCAGCAGCAATATCGTAGCCACCGGCGTGACCGTCGGCGGCGTCTTCCTCGTCACGCTGCTGGTGGTGTCAATTGCCACCGTGCGCGTGTCCGACATGGTGCTCGACAGCCGGGTCGGCGCTCTCGATCGCACGCTTGGCTTCCTGTTCGGACTTGGCCGCGGGCTCATTATCGTGGTGGTCGCCTTCGTCTTCTTTGCCTGGCTGGTGCCCGATCGCAGCCAGCCGGAATGGGTGCGCGGGGCCAAATCGAAGGTGGTGCTGCAAAGCACAGGACAATGGTTGATGTCGATGTTGCCGGACGACCCGGAAAGCACCATTTTGAAGAAGTTGAGACGGCCGAAGCCGGAAGACGAGGATAAGCAGGAGCCCGGGCAGCGTTCGCAGCTGCGTCAGCCGGCCCTTGCGGCCGCCGCCAAACGGGTGGCGCAGGTCACAGCCAGCGGAATGCGATAACGATGGAACAGTCCGACCTCTCGCAGACGGCAAGCGCCGCGTTCGATCCGCACGGCGACCGTCTGCGCGAGGAATGCGGCGTGTTCGGCATCTTCGGCCATCCCGACGCCGCCACGATCACTGCGCTGGGCCTGCACGCGCTCCAGCACCGCGGCCAGGAAGCCGCCGGTATTGTCACCTTCGACGGCAAACGCTTCCATTCCGAACGCCGCCTTGGCCTCGT